>Ga0101944_10000195_pt1 | contig 203559 bp, 164 predicted proteins | sample DewCreD2012metaG_FD_75245 | JGI IMG/M metagenome (GOLD analysis project Ga0101944, IMG submission 75245) | Hot spring sediment bacterial and archeal communities from British Columbia, Canada, to study Microbial Dark Matter (Phase II) - Dewar... ...
GCATGAAGCGGGCCTTGAGCGTGGCGTCGCCAGTCAACTTCTTAACAAGCTGGATGCGGAGTCGGCCGCCGCGTTCATTCTCCGATGCGACCACCAGCCGTCTGCCGCACAGGTCCGCGACCTCGGTGGGGTGCTCCTGGTGATGTCGCTGGATCAGCAGCGAATCGGGGGCGACGGCGGCATAGTTGCCCAGCAGGCCGACGATCGTGTCCGCGAAGACGCTTTTGCCGTTGGCCCCGGTGCCGAACAGGATGGCCAGCTCGTGCACCGTGGCGTCGGCGGTGAGGGCCAGTCCGGCCAGCCGTTGCAGGTAGGCGATGAGCTTGGCGTTGCCGTCCATGATGCGGTCAAGGAACTTGGTCCACGTCGGGGCGGTGGCGGCGGGGTCGTAATCCACCGGGGCGACGCGGGTGCACAGGTCCGCCCGCTCGTGGGGGCGGGCTTTGCCGGTCCGCAGGTCGATGATCGAATTGCGGCAGTTGAAGATGAACGGGTCGGCGTCCAACTGGGTACGGCGGACGGGTATGTTCGGCTCCGACTCGGCCAGCGTCAGCACGCCGCGGACGCCCGCGGCCGTCTCCATCCTGCTGGCGTGCTTCTGGGCCAGTGCACTGCCCAAGTGCTGCAGCCGCGTCCACGTTTCTCTGGCGACAGCTTTCGACCATTGTGCGGCCTGCCCCGCACGATCCTCTGCCCATGCTTGCCCGGTCCACACCAGCCACGAGCCCGAGTCGCAGTCGTATCGCAGGTCTTGACCGTGGCGGCGGACCAGTTCCTGGGCGTTGCCAAGCTCGGTGGCATACTCGGTGCGGAGCGGATCGGCGGCGGGTGCTGCGTCGTCCGGCGTCCACGCCTTCGCTGAATCAATCAGTGTTCTGATTTGCTCGGCGGTGCCGCCGGCCGCGAGAAAATCGCTCGCGTCCTTGACCTTGTGCCCGTTGTGTTCCACGGGCAGGTGCACGATCCGCACTTCGGCCGCGATGCCCTGCAGCGCGTCGGCCACCTTGGCGGCGTGTTCCTCGCCGGGTTTGTCGTTGTCGGGGATCACGGCGACCTTCCGGCCGCGGAGCGTTTCGCTGTACTCTGCCTTCCATTTGCCGGCCCCGCCGACGTTGCAGGTGGCGACCAGGCCCTCGGCAACCAGGTTCTCTACGTCCTTCTCGCCCTCGCAGATGATCACCCTCTTCTCCGGCTCGGCGTCGTGCAGCTCGGGCAGTCGATAGAGCACCCGCTCCATGCCCTGCAGGTTCCATATCCATCCGCCGTTGCCGTCGGGCCGGCGCTGCCTGAAGTCCTTGGGGTGAAAGCGGCAGACCTGGTAGAGCAGCTGTCCATCGAGGTCGCAGTAGTCGTAGGTCTTGGTGATCAGCTTGGCCTGCTTGCCGCGGGTGGCCTCCCCATTGCCGGCGAACAGGTCTGACTCCTTGAGGTGCAGCTTGGCCAGTATGGCCTTGTGGTCGCAGCCGGCGTGGCAGTGCAGCAGGACTTTGCCGTCGGCACCACGGCTGATGGACAGGGAGGCTTTGCGGTCCTCGTGCGCCGGACACTTGGCGGAGAACTGGCCGTTGCTCTGCGGCGTCACCTTGCCGAGGCGGGACAGCACCTCGGTCAGCGGGTTGCTTGTATCTGCTGCGCTCGTGGTGTACGATGCCATGTGTACGATCCTCGCCGCCGGCGCCGTGATGGGTGCCGGCGGTTTTTTGTGTCACAGTCCTGCAGCCTGCAGCCGCTCCTTCGCGGCCTCGATGGCCCGGGCTCGTGCTGGGTCGGTCCTGGCCGTGTTCACGACGTTGATCTGTGGCCTCGATGTCCGATCTGCGGCAGACGCCGCGGCGACGGCACGGCCGAATTGCTCGAGGGCCTCGGCGGTCGTGACGATGTGCCGGCCGAATCGCCAGCTCTGCAGCTTCACGCCGCGTACGCCTTTGGTGCACCATCGCCAGATGCACGTGCCGTGCGGACGGTTGGGCAGGAGCTTGCTGGCCTCCACGAGGGTCAGGTAGGTGTCATGCACGGGCCACCCCCTTCTCGGATGCGGCAGCGCGCTGTGCCAAGGTCGTCTCGACGGCTTCCCGGTTGAAGCGATACCGGGAACCGATCTTCAGGTGGGGGATGCGGCCGGCGTCCGCCTCGCACTTCAGCCAGCGACGAGGCAGCTTCAGAGATTCCGCCAGCGCCGGTAGCGATAGCAGTTTTTGGTTGCTGACTTCCATGCCCCCAATTGTCGCAGGGGCAATGCGCGCTAAATGCGCGCTAGACGTGATTCTGGCGCACGGCCGTCTTTTGCTTCGAGCGGGGCGGCGCCAGCGAGTATCGACCGTCTCCGGCCTTCTGGATCATCGTCCCAAATGCCGGGTGGTTGCGAAAAACGGTATCCAGGCGGAAGTTGTCCTTCTCCGCGTCAACCTGGTTGCGGATGGTCTGTTGGTGCAGGCCCAGGCCACTCTTCTCCCACTCACCCCACAGGGCCTGCACCGTCTGAGACTGCACCCCCAGCGCAAAGGTGTATTGCGTGCCGTACCACTTGACGATGGTGAAGTCTGCGTTGTGCGTGGCTTCCACGGGGGGCAACTGTGGTCGCGGGCCGCCGCCAACTCGCACCGCCGCGGCGATGTCCCTCTGTGCCGTCACCATATCCTGCAGGGCCTGCACGATCCCGCCGCCGGCGATCACGTCCTGCGGCACGGCCCCCGGTGCCGGGCTCTCGTTGCCGACGATTCGCACCGTGACTCGGCCACGGACCGGATGTTTGCACACAAAGAGTGCGAGCACGAACGCGTCGGCATCGGTCTCAGCCTGGCGGCGGGTCTCCTGCCCGAGCGTGGTCAGGCGGGCCTGCAGCATCGGCTGCAGCTGCACCGCGACAGCCCTGCCGCCCCACGCCGGCACAGCTCGACGCACTTCGTCGGGCAGGATGCTCTGTCGCTCGTAGTCAATCCACACTCCGCTGGCCGTGGCCTCGAAGTCCAGGGCAATCTGGTCGGTCCATCCTCGCCCTCGGAAGCGAAGCTCCACCAGCCCCGCCCCGCACAGCAGGTACAGGGCTGCGTTGTCGAGTCGGTCCACCTGGGCCGTGTCGATGTCTGCCCATCGGGACGTTTGCTCCTGGAGCAGCGAAGCGATCCGCTGGCTTGCCTGTTCAACTTGGGTTTGTGACATGTCCCACCGTCTTTCTTCGGGTCGGCCGGATGTCGTGATGGACGGTGAGGAACATCACGATCATCCAGCCGCTTGATCGGTTGCAAGCCGATCTTCCCGATGCTCATTGTACCTCAACCGATCTTCAACGCGATCTGCTTGGCCTTGGCCTCGTCTCGCTCGGCATACACGGCGTCGGTGATCAGGGCACTCGCATGCCCCAGCATCACCGCCGCGGCCTCCAAACCAAACTCCCGCCTGATCATGGTCGCCGCCGCGTGCCGCAGTTGGTGCGGGTGCCACCGCGGCACCAGCCGGTCCGAGTCGGCCACGGCCGCCCCGCCGTGTGCCCAGCGGTCGGCCAGATCGCAGGCCCTGGTGATGCACCGAGCGTAGGCGTCCTTGTCGTAGAACTGACCTGGCGGTCGCTTGCTGTCGGCACGGTCCTGGCGGCGTTGGTCCCGCACCGCCTCGGTCGGCGAGAACAGGTACGCGTCGGCGGGCCTGAGCAGGTACGGCCGCAAAATGTCCTGAGCTTGTGGCCCGAACAGCAGCGTACGCGGCCGGCCCCGGTGTGCGTTCTTGTGCTCGACCAGCCGGGCCGTCCAGACCTCGCCGCTGGTGTCGATGTCGTACCGCTTGAGCAGCCGTATTTCCCCGCCGCGGGCCCCGGTGAGCATCTGCAGCTGCACCATTGCCCGTACCTGCTTGGGCAGCCAGGGCAGCGTGGCGTCCACGGTGGCCACGTCCACCGGCTGGACGGGTGCCGGGTCGGCCGCGGCCGTCTCGCCTCTCCTGAGTGGGCGTACGGCCAGCAGGGCCTGCAGAACAGCGACCGGCACCAGCTCCTCCTCAACGCCCATGCGGAACACGTTACGCACGCGGAACATCTGCTTGTTGACGCTCTGCCGGCACCAGCCGCGGCGGATCATGTCGGCCCTCACCAACTTGAGGCACCTGGGGGTGAAGTCGCGGACAGGGGTTTCCCCGTACAGGGAGAGCAGCGGCCGCAGGGCGTAGACGTAGTTGGTGACCTCGTGGCCGGGCTCGCCGCTTGGCGTGCGGTAATGGGCCTTGGCCCACGCCAGGAAGCGGTCCACGAGCTCGAGGATGGTCAAGTCCTCCGGCACGGGCCCGATGGACGGGTCGTTGCCGGCGGACAACTCGGCCACGAGGCGGGCATACGCCTGCAGGCTCTCGGGGCTGTTGTGTTTGCCCAGCCAGATCGTGCGGCCGTCGATGCGGACGCGGGCCGATCCGGTGGCCTTGTGCAGACAGTAACGTGGGGCTTTGCGGACGGGTGTGGATGGCATATCGGCCTCCGGTTCACGCCATCGGGGATAAGGTTATCCGCGTTGGCTTGACTTTCGGCCGCACCGCCTGGTAACGGCGGGAATCGCAACTCGCGACTTCGGCTGACCTTGCGTTCACTCGGGGCGACAGGATTTGAACCTGCGACCTCTAGACCCCCAGTCTAGCGTTCTAAACCAAGCTGAACTACGCCCCGCAATACCCTTGTCAGCATAGAGGCCAGCGGCGTGAAGTCAACCGCGTGAGGCGTGATCGATCCCCGGCTTGGTGGTGGCTGAGTGCCTCAAGTTGGCCGAGCCCGAACCGACGGCCTCCGTGGGCCAGCCGGGCATCTTACGCCACCAGACGTTCACCCACTGAGAAGCCGGAAGGACCTATTTTCATCGCCCGATGCACTTCCAGGGGCTGTGGCGGGCCAACATCGTCTGAACCATGGACGGGCCGCCCAGGCACCAGACCAAGCGGTGCCGGCGGTTTTGCGCCAACGACCGCATCGAGAAGGCCGACGCCAGGCGTGCCGTGGCCGGCACGGTTCTCAAGAAGCGCAAGAAACCCCTGCTGGGGGCTGCGGATTGGGTGGATGTGCTCAAGCAACCGTGCAAACAGCTGCACCATGTTCGTGATGGGCCGGAGAGTTCTCGCCCAACTGGAGTGTTTGGCGCAACAGGCCGTTGTGGCGCTTCCGGGGGCCACCATCGATGCGGTGGGAAAACAGGGATAGCTCGGTATCGACATGCCCGCGCAGGCCGCATATTCTCACGCGGCGACTCGATGGCCCAGAGCCAGGCACAACCTCCCCGCATCGCGGTAGTCACCTGCGCCGTCCTCGAGGACGAGGTAAAGCACTTTGCCTCCGACCTGCCGCAGGTAGTCCACACCGAGGTCATGCAGCAGGGGCTGCACAACGAGCCCGATGAGCTGCGGCGGCAGGTGCAGGAAGCCATCACGCGTATCGAGCGCGCGATGCCGCAGGTGCAGGCGATCGTGCTGGGCTACGGCCTGTGCAGCCGCGGCACGGAGGGCATCGCCACGTCGCGCTGCCTGCTGGTGATCCCGCGGGCGCACGACTGCATTACCGTCCTGCTGGGCGACCGCCTGCGCTATGCACAGTACGTAAAGGACCACCCCGGCACCTACTGGTATTCGCCCGGCTGGAACCGCCACCACACGCCCCCCGGCAAGGACCGCCACGACAAGCTGCTGGAGAAGTACAGGCAGAAGTACGGCCAAGAGAACGCGCAGTTCCTGATGGAGCAGGAGCAGAACTGGTTCAAGACCTACAACCGGGCAACGTATGTGCACCTGGGCGTGGGCGTGACGCCGCAGGACATCGAGTACACCAAGCAGTGCGCCCAATGGCTGGGCTGGGACTACGACTGCCAGCACGGCGACCCGGCCCTGCTGAAGGACTTGCTGGCCGGCAAATGGGACAGCGATCGCTTCGTGGTTCTGGGGCCCGGGCAGACGCTCCGCCTGACCGCCGACGAACGCATCATCGAACCGCAAGGACCATGAAAGCCCCCATCCTGCACGTCGAGAGCCCCGCGGGGCGGAAACACCTGCGAATCGGCGACACGGAGCGGCATCGCACGGTGGCCGAGATCCTCCGCCGCCACGGCCTGCCCCTGAACACGCGATGCGGCCAGCGGGGCACGTGCAACGGCTGCGTGATCGAGTTGCTGGACGGCGAGCTGATGCATGTGCCGACAAACCAGATCGTCGCGTCCAACGGGACGGCGAAGCTCCTGCGAGGCTGCGAGCATCGCCCCTGCGGCTCTGCCGCCCGGATTCGCCTGACCGCGCGGGGTTTGCTGGCCTACCAGCCGCAGGTGCTGACCGATTTCAACGTCAACGTGCCCCGCGCCCATGACCCTCTGATCCAGCGGCTGGCCGTCACACCCGCCCAGATGCAGAACCTGGCCGAGGTGTTGCAGACCGATCGGCCCGTGCGGTTGGCCGAGGGCCTGGTTGCCCCGCCGTGCGAGGCGACGATTACCGTCGAGCACCGCGGCGACCATTGGCGGGTGACGGCCGTGGAGGCGCAGCCGCCGGTCACGCCCCTGCTGGGCGCGGCGATCGACATTGGCACCACCACCGTGGCCGTGTTGCTGGTGGATCTGGCCGACGGGAAAGTGCTGTCGCGAGCGGCCTGCTTCAACCAGCAGATGCACCTGGGCGACGACGTGGTGACGCGCATCACCCTGTGCGCCAGCGACCCGGCCAATGTCGCGCACCTGCAGGAGGCTGTGGCGCAACGAACCGTCGGGCCTCTGCTGACCGAAGCCCTTCGTCGAGCCGGGGCTGCGGCCGAGTCGCTGGCGTGTCTGTCGGTGGTGGGCAACACGACCATGCTGCACCTGCTGGCCGGGGTGGATCCCACGCCGATGGGCGTGGCGCCGTTCACGGCGCCTTTCCTGGAGCACCGCGCGCTGGACGCCGGGCAGATTCTGCCGGACATCGCCGCGCCCCGGGCGCCTTTGCACCTGCTGCCCAGCGCCGCCGCCTACATCGGCGCGGACCTGACGGCCGGTATCCTTGCCAGCGGCCTGGCCTACGACGACGGGCCGAGCCTGCTGGTGGATGTTGGAACCAACGGCGAGATCATCCTCAAGCACGAGGGCAGGCTTTATGGCTGCGCCACCGCTGCCGGGCCGGCCTTCGAGGGCGCGGGGCTGGCCTGCGGCATCCGCGCCGGCGATGGCGCCATCAGCCACCTTCGCTTCACGGCCGACCCGTTTGCCGTGGAGTTCGAGCTGATCGGCGAAGAACGGCACGTGCGGCCCGCCGGCCTGTGCGGCTCGGCCTACGTGGACTTCCTCTCGCTGGCACGGCGCAGCGGCGTCCTGGGCGCGACGGGACGATTCAACCGGTCGGTTGGCCAGGCCGCTGCGCGGATCATGCCGGCCGGCAACGATCTGGCTTTCCGCATCGCCGATGCGCCCGGCGGCCGCGGCATCGTGATCACCCAGCATGATGTCGCGGCCCTCCTGCAGGCCAAGGCGGCCATCGCCGCGGGCATTGTGACGCTGCTGCAGCGATGTGGGGTGGGTCCCGCCGAAATTCGCACGCTGTATCTGGCCGGCGGATTCGGCACGCACCTGTCGCCCGAGCACGCCATCGGCTGCGGCCTGCTGCCGGGATTCCGCCTCGAGCAGATTCGCCCGGTCGGCAACTCTGCGCTGGCTGGAGCATACGCGGCGATGCTCGACGCGACCCTGCTGGAGGAGATATCGCGAATCAGCCGGCAAATCGAGGTCGTGGAACTGAACCTCGACCCTCGCTTCGAGGAGAACTTCATCGAGCAGCTGGCCCTGCCGTAGGCACCGGCTTGCTTGCGGCTACTGCTGCGGCTTCTTTCCCGCCGCTGCGTGCGCCTTGCCGGGCCGGCGCGGACGCTTGCCGTAGCGCGTGCCCTCGCCGGTGGCCAGGGCCTTGGGACCGGCGAGCGGATTGTTCAGCCGGCCGCCTCCGTTGCCGGCGGCCTTCACCAGAGCCTCGTCGGCCGGACGCCACCAGTGTCGGCGCACGCCCTGTCGGACCAGCCTGACGGCGGTCTGCGGTTCATCGACGATGCGGAAGATGTCCAGGTCCTCGGCGTCGATGAAATCCGGCACGAGCCGACTCTTCAGCCAGTCGGCCAGCCCGCGCCAGAAGTGCGAACCGAAGAGGATGATCGGAAAGGCCTCGACCTTGAGCGTTTGAATCAGCGTGAGCGTCTCGAAGAACTCGTCGAGCGTCCCGTAGCCCCCCGGGAAACAGATGAACGCCGAGGCGTACTTCACGAACATCACCTTGCGGGCATAGAAATAGTGGAAGTCGAGGCTGGTGGTCTGGTAGCGGTTGGACTCCTGTTCCTGGGGCAGGGTGATGTTCAGACCGATCGACTGCCCGCCGGCCTCGAACGCCCCCTTGTTGGCCGCTTCCATGATTCCCGGTCCGCCGCCGGTGATCACGGCGAAGCCGCTTTGGGCCAGCAGGGCGGCCGTGGTCTCGGCCGCCTTGTAGATGCGGTCGCGAGGCGCCGCGCGGGCGCTGCCGAAGATGGAAACGGCCCTGCCGACCTTGGACATCGTTTCGAATCCCTCGACGAACTCGGCCATGATGCGGAAGATCCGCCAGCTCTCCTGGCCGTCCATCCGACCGAACATTTCCTTGTCTCGCTTGTCTCGCTTGGGCATCGGAATCCTCGCTGCCGCGCCGCTATCCCATTATCGGCCATCCGCATCGAGACCTAAGCGGCGTTTCTTCTCCTGCCATTCCGCGTTTTCCCGGCTGTTGGACGACGCCAGCGGATGGCCCGTGCGCAGCGCCTCGATCTCCAGACGGGAAAGCCGCATTCCGCCGAGGCTGTAATCGACAAACGCCTCGGCCGCTATCGGCACGATCGGCCGAATCAGCGCAAACATCGCCACTGCATAGTCGCGGATCTCCTTCTGGGCATGTTCGTCCAGCCGCAGCGACAGGAAATGCAGGAGATTGTGCAGGTCGATCTTCCAGTACCACTCGGTGTAGACGCTCAGGGGCAGGCCGATGCGGGCCAGTTCCCGCGCCACGCCCTTCTCGACCAGTCGCTCGTATTCCTTGTAGTGCTGCTCGACCCGGTCCAGATAAGCGCAGAACTCCTGGGCCGTGGCGGCGTCCATCGCCTCGGAGCCCCCCTGCCGGTTGGTGGCGCTCTGCCGCCTGACCTCATCGGGCGAGGGGTGATAGAACCGGTCCTTGACCACCGAATAGCGTGCCGAGTATTCGTTGACATTGGCGGTGCGGTGCCGGATCCACTGCCGTGCCACGAAGATCGGCATGACGTGATGGAACTTGAACTCCACCATCTCGAACGGCGTCGTGTGGCGGTGCCGCGCCAGGTAGCGGATCAGCCCCCGGTCCTCGCTGACCTGCTTGGTCCCCAGCCCGTACGACACCCGCGCGGCCTGCACGATCGCGTAGTCGGCCGTCTTTCCGGCGGGGGCCAGCCGCGGCATCACATCCACCAGCGCCACCAGGCCGTGGTCGTGCACCTTGACCTCCCAGCGGCCCGCGCCTTCCATCACGTCGCGCATTTCCCCCTCGGCGGGCTTCCGCTCGATGCGCACCCGGTCCCAGTCGCCATTCATGACCCTGATGATACGCAACGGGCGCCAACCTGCCCACTACCCCAACCCGCTGGGAAGGATCGTCAGCAGCACGTAGCCGCCATAGAGGACGACCAGCGCCGTGCCCGTCAGCCAGTCCGGGCGCAGTCTGCCCAGCGCCACCGGCACCAGCCACATCGACAGCACGACCAGCAGCAGCGCGTCGATCCGCCAGTTGGCCAGGGGGTAGTCCAGGGCTGCGACCTCCTCCCCCCGGCTCCACGCCTGCCCCAGGCGCAGGAATACCACTGCCGGCAGCAGCACGCACAAGTTCAGCATCACCAGCAGCACACAGACGTTGACCGCCGCCCAGCCCCGCCGGCTCAGCGCCAGCAGGGTCCCACTCCTGATCACCGGCAGCGCCAGCACCGCGCTGAGGAACCCCGTGGCGATGGCCGTTGAGGAAACCCGGCCGTCACGCAATGCCAGGGCGGCGCCGCCACGGACGGCCGCCCATGCACCGACCAGCAACAGGCAGAGGATCGCCGCTATGGCCGCCCCCCGCCCGATGCTCCACCGGATCGGAGGATCGCGCAAAGCCGTCGGCAGATCGTCGCCTGCGGCGTCGCCCTTCGCCGACAGCATCACAATCAGGCCCTGCAACAGCAGCGCGGTCGCTTCCCACCAGGTGAGCCGTCCGCCCAGGCCGGCCGCGAATGTCATCGCCGCCACCACGGGAGCAAACAGCCAGACTCCGCTCCACCGGCGCGGCACCCGGCCGTGCGAGCCGGAGAAACACAAGGCGCCGGGCACGATCGACAGCAGCGCCACGCTGGTGCCGAACACGACGGCCAGGGCCATGCGATATTCGCGCATCAGCGTCGCGGAGATCGCCACACAGGCCATCGCCAGCCAGTGGGCCAGCACGCGCGGCAGCGGTCCGGCGTCGGCCGGACGCACCATCGCCCGCGTCAGCAGCGACACCGCCGCGAGCAGCCCGGCCGACCCCCCCACCAGCAACAGGATCTCCGCCCGCGGCAGCACCGTTACCAGCAAGGCAAGCATCGAGGTCGGGATAGTGATGGGCGGCCGGCCGTTTGTCCAGCGTCAGGCCATTACCGGCAGCGTCTGGCGCAGTTTGGCCACGGCCCGCTCGATGATCTCCATCGCTCGGTCGATCTCGGGGCCGGTGGTGTAACGGGAAAGACTGAATCGCACCGAGCCGTGAGCGTAAACCTCCTCGATGCCCATCGCCCGCAGGACGGGCGAAGGCTCCAGGCTTCCGCTGGAGCAGGCCGATCCCGCCGAAGCGCACACGCCCTGCTCGCTGAGCAGCAGCAGGATCGCCTCGGCCTGGAGGCGGGCAAAGCCGATGTTCGTGGTGTTCGGCAGGCGCAGGTCGGTGCGGCCGTTCACACGGGTGTCGGGTATCCTGCCGAGAATGCCCTGTTCCAGCCGATCGCGCAGCAACGCCACACGCGGCATGTCCGGCAGGTGGGCCGCGGCCAGTTCGGCCGCCTTGCCCAAGCCGACGATTCCCGGCACGTTCTCCGTGCCGCCGCGTCGGCCCTGTTCCTGCGGGCCTCCCACCACCAAAGGCCGAAGCCGCAAGCCGCGCCGCACGTAGAGGGCCCCGACGCCCTTGGGACCGTGGAATTTGTGGGCCGCGAAGCTCAACGCATCCATGCCCGCCGCCTTCACGTCCACGGGGATCTTGCCGATGGCCTGCGTCCCGTCGCAATGGAACGGCACGCCCGCCGCCCGGCAAAGCGACGCGATCTCTTCCACGGGCAGGATCACCCCCGTCTCGTTGTTGGCCCACATGACCGACACCACGGCCGTCCGATCGTCGATGGCTGCGGCCAGAGCGTCCATGTCCAGCTCGCCACGCCGGTTGACACGGACGGTCAACACTTCGATCCCCTGGCGCTGGAGCCGGTCGCAAGGCTGGCGGGTCGCCGGGTGCTCTACCGCGCTGGTAACGATCCGCCGTCGCGGCGCCCGACAGGCCAGCAAGCCTTCGATGGCGGTATTGATCGCCTCGGTGCCGCCGCCCGTGAAAAACACCTCGCTCTCGGCACAACCGAGCATCTGCGCCACCTGCCCGCGGGCCTGCTCCACCGCGTGACGAGCCTGCTGGCCCAGGCGATGGATGCTCGAGGGATTGCCGTAACTGTCGGTCAGGTACGGCATCATCGCCTCCAGAACCTCCGGCGCGAGGCGTGTCGTGGCGTTGTTGTCCAGGTAGATGACGTCCATCGGAGGATTCTAGCGTCCAGGCCCCGCCGGTCGCACCCCAGGTCGCCCCGCCGCCGGGTGAATCCCATCTTTCAGTCTTTTCGAAAGTTCCAGCGACTTCTGGCCGCCTCCTACGGCCGGCCGGTATCATTCGTCCGGATGAACAAGACCCCGACCCTGGCCCTGGCCGGCCTGATCGACTGCATCCGCGACGAACTGAGCGCCGTCGAGGAGCTGTTCGAGCGGGAACTGCGGTCCGATCTGCCCTGCGTCAATACGCTGGTGCGGCATGTGAGCCGCTTCCGCGGCAAGATGCTCCGCCCCAGCCTCCTGCTGCTGGCGGGCAAGGCCTGCGGGCAGACCGGGCCCGGCCACATCGTGCTGGCCACGGTTGTGGAGATGGTGCACATGGCCACGCTCGTGCACGATGACGTGCTGGACGACGCGGAGCTGCGCCGCAAGGGCGCCACCATCAACCACCTGAAGGGCAACGAGGCGGCCGTGCTGCTGGGGGATTACCTGATCAGCCATAGCTATCACCTTTGCTCCAGCCTGCAGAACCAGCTGGCCGCGCGGGCCATCGCCCGCACGACCAACCAGGTCTGCGAGGGCGAACTGCTGCAACTGGACAACCGCCACCGGCTCGACCTGGACGAGGCGACCTACCTGCGGATCATCGCGCTGAAGACCGCCAGCCTTTGCGCTGCCTGCTGCCAGTTGGGGGCGACGTTTGCCGGCGCCGACGAGGCCACCGTGCGACGGATGGAGGAGTATGGCCGGGCGCTGGGCATGGCCTTCCAGGTGCAGGATGACATCCTGGACATCGTGGGAGAGGCGGCGACGGTCGGCAAGACGCTCGGCAGCGACATCGAGAAGGGCAAGATGACCCTGCCGCTGATCCACTTCCTGCAAAGCGCCCCGCGCGAACACGGTATGCTGCTGCGATCGCTGCTGGAAGGACGCGAGCCCGACCGCGCTGAGAAAATCCGCAACCTGGTCGTGCCCGGCGACTCCATCGCGTATGCGGCCGCCCGGGCCCGCATGTATGTCGATGCCGCCCGCGCCGCGCTGAGTTTCCTGCCCGACTCCGACGCCCGCCGGGCCCTGGATGCCATGGCCGAGTTCGCCGTTTCCCGACCCATGTAGTATCATCCCGCCCGCTTGGACAAGAAAGGAACCATGTTCGGGCGGACGGTGCTTATCTGCGCGGCGGTGTTGTACGTGGCAATCATGATGGGCTGCGTGATCAGCGCCGCCCGATCGGACCAGACCCAGCCCAGGGTCGCTGCGGCCGTGGCCCAGCCGCCCCGGCCGCGCCTGGACGGACTGCCCTTCCGCGGCGTGGGCATGCAGATTCAGCGGGTGGACTGGATCGACCAGTACAAGCAGAACATCGACGAGATCACGCAGCTGGGCGCGGACACCGTGCTGCTGGTGGTCGATGCCCGCCAGGAGAACGCCGGCAGCTGCCGCATCTACCTCGACATGCGCATGACCCCCACGCCCGAGCAGCTGGGCTCGCTGATCCAGCACGCCAAGTCCAAGAACCTGCGCGTCATCCTCATGCCCATCGTCCTGCTGGACAATCCGCGCAAGGACACGGAGTGGCGCGGCACCATCCAGCCCGAGGCCGCCCCGGCCTATCGCAACGCCTGGGAGGAATGGTTCGACAGCTACCGCGCCATGATGGCCCACTTCTCGTGGGTCGCCCAGGCCAATGGCGTGGATGTGCTGGTCGTCGGCTCTGAGCTGGTCAGCACCGAATCCAAGCTCGACCAGTGGACCAAGACGATCCGAGAGATCCGCAACACCTTCAAGGGCCTGCTGACTTACTCGGCCAACTGGGACCACTACGTATCGATCCCATTCTGGGATCAGCTCGACCTGATCGCCATGAACAGCTACTACAAGCTGGGCGAGGGCCCGAAGGTCACGGTGGAGCAGATCCAGAAGCGATGGGCCGAAATCCAGAAGGACCAGATCGCGTTCGTGAAGAAGATGGGCAAGCCGCTGCTTTTCACGGAGGTCGGCTGGTGCAGCCTGGCCAACGCCGCCCACGAGCCCTGGGACTACACCCGCAGCGAGGTGCCCATCGACCTGGATCTGCAGAGACGCCTCTACGAGGGTTTCTTCCGCTCCTGGCACGGCCACCCGGACCTGGGCGGCTTCATGATCTGGGAATGGACCTGCGGAGACGGCGGCCCGAAAAACCGCGGCTATACCCCCGAAGGCAAGCCCGCCGAGACCGTGCTGCGCCAATGGCTGGCCAAGCCGCGTTGGACGGTCGAGCAGCGGGCGGCCGCTGAGCAGCGGGCGGGGCGGCTCGGGCACAGCGGCGCATCCTTGTCAGGCCCCGCGACACCCCTATAATGCCCGCCTGCTGTTTCAGGTGAAGCGAGGAGTCTTGGTATGCCAGCAACCGGCAGGATATCTCAGGTCATCGGCTCAACGTTCGACGCGCAGTTTCCGGAAGAGCATCTTCCGGCGATCTACAACGCCGTCGTCGTGGATGCCCAGCAGGACGGCAACCGCATCCACCTCACCGGCGAGGTGCAGCAGCATCTGGGCGGCGGCCGCGTGCGCGCCGTGGCACTGGGATCCACCGACGGCCTCCGCCGCGGCATGGAGGTGGTTGATACCGGCGGGCCGGTCACCGTGCCGGTGGGCAAGGAGATTCTCGGCCGCGTTTTCAACCTGCTGGGGGAGCCCATCGATCTGCGGGGGCCGGTCCATGCCAGCCAGAGGCGGCCGATCCACCGCGAACCCCCGCAGTTCCGCGACCTGTCGCCCAAGACGGAGATCTTCGAGACCGGCATCAAGGTCATCGACCTGCTCACGCCGTTCGTGCGCGGCGGCAAGGCGGGTTTGTTTGGCGGTGCAGGCCTGGGCAAGACCGTCGTCATCCAGGAACTCATCGCCCGCATCGCCCAGCAGCACGGCGGCTATTCGGTCTTCGCCGGCGTCGGCGAGCGCACCCGCGAGGGCAACGACCTGTGGCTGGAGATGCAGCACGCCAAGATCGGCAACACCGGCAAGAGCGTCATCGACCAGACGGTCATGGTCTTCGGCCAGATGAACGAGCCGCCGGGTGCGCGGCTTCGCGTGGCGCTGAGCGCGCTGACGATGGCCGAATACTTCCGCGACGACATCGGCGCCGACACGCTGTTGTTCATCGACAACATCTTCCGTTTCACGCAGGCCGGCTCGGAGGTGTCGGCGCTGCTGGGCCGCATGCCCAGCGCCGTGGGATATCAGCCGACGCTGGCCACGGAGATGGGCGAACTCCAGGAGCGGATCACCAGCACCCAGAAGGGCGCCATCACCAGCGTTCAGGCGGTGTATGTGCCGGCCGACGATCCCACCGACCCCGCCCCGGCCAACGCCTTTGCCCACCTGGATGCGTTCATCTACCTGGAGCGGAACATCGCGGCCAAGGGCATCTATCCGGCCATCGACCCGCTGGCCTCCTCGTCGCGCGCGTTGGACCCGCAGATCGTCGGCGCCGACCATTACCGGGTGGCCCGCAAGGTCCAGACGATGCTGCAACGCTACCGCGACCTCCAGGACATCATTGCCATCCTGGGCATCGACGAGCTCAGCGAGGAGGACAAGCTGATCGTGAGCCGCGCCCGCAAGATCGAGCGGTTCTTCAGCCAGCCGTTCTTCGTGGCCGAGGCGTTCACCGGCAAGAGCGGCAACTACACGAAACTCGCCGATACCATCGCCAGCTTCGACCAGATCACCGAGGGCAAGGCCGACGACCTTCCCGAGCAGGCGTTTCTGTACGTGGGCGATATTGACGAAGCCCGCGCCAGGGCCCGGGAACTGGCGGCGGCCTAGGCCGGACCGCCGAAACAATCCCCGGCCCCGGGCGTTCAGTACCAGAGGAGCGGCAGGCGGGGCTCGGAACGGTCGTTGACGCACCGGCCCGGCATGGCATAGACTGCGATGGGATGCACATCCTGTGGCCGACTTTGACAGGGAGGTGATGCATGGCCCGGCAAAACTCTTCGCTCACGTGGGTTTTCTTCCTGATCCTTGTGCTGGCGCTGGCGGTGTTTGGCGTGGGCGTTCTGCTGGCCGCCCAGGCCCGTGGTTGGGAGATGCTGGCCGCCGGCGGCATCGCCGTGGTTCTGGTGCTGGGCCTGTGGGCCCTGTCGCTGAGCGTGCAGAACGCGCACCAGCATGCCCTGCGGCGGCTTGAGGACGCCGTCTCTCCCGTCCACGAGCGCCTGCAGCAGATCTCGGTGCTGCTGAATCTGATCAGCGAGCAGCAGTTGATCAGCGAGCGCGCCAAGTCGGTGGCGTTCCGTGAGAAGGACCTGGAGGCCATCCGTCGCGCCGTCCGTGAGGACATCGCCCGTCAAGACTGGGAAGCCGCGTTGGTGCTGGTGTCCGACATCGAGACGGCCTTCGGCTACCGCCAGGAAGCCCAGCGCCTGCGAGAGGAGATCGAGGGATACCGCTCCGAGCAGGTTCGCCGCGAGGTGGACAACGCGGTGGCCTTGATCGACCGCTACTGCCGTGAAGAGCAGTGGAACCAGGCCTGGCGCGAGGCCGAGCGCCTCGGCCGCCTCTTTCCCGACGACCCGCAGGTGCAAGGCCTTCCCCGGGACATCGAGGCGCGCCGCCAGGGCTTCAAGAAGCATCTGCTGGACAGCTGGCAGGAGGCCGTCGCCGCGCATGACGTGGATGGCAGCATCGAAATCCTCAAGAAGCTGGACCTGTATCTGACCCCCTCCGAGGCCGAGAGCATGCAGGACACCGCCCGCCGGGTGTTCAAGGACAAGATGCAGAGCCTCGGTCAGCAGTTCACGCTGGCCGTCAAGAACCGCCAGTGGGCGGAGGCCGTGCAGATCGGCGAGACCCTCATTCGCGATTTTCCCAACGCCTTGATGAGCCGAGAGGTCGCGGCCCGTCTGCCTCTCCTGAGGCAACGCATGAACGAGCCCCAGGCCGCCGGCGTGTGAAGCCGCGCTTGGGTCGCGCGCAGGTTCGGTTTACGTCAAAGCCGCGGCCATCCCCGCGCCGATATATCCCTCGGATCCAACGCGCGGAGGCCCCATGCTCAGGCAACTCAAGCAGCGCTTCTTCCCACCGCTTCAGCCCCATCGCCCCGCGGTTCCCGCCGAGCCATCGGCCGAGCCGGAACTGCACGGCTTTGTCTATTGTGCCGCCCTGAACGTGCACCGCGCCAGCGACGCGGCGCGGACCCCCCAGGAACTGGCACTCCTCGTCGGCACCCTGGCCAACATGGAGCGACTGGCCGAGGCCCTGCACGCTCCGCCGCACGATGCCTCCGACATCCTCTCGTGGCGCCGCTCGCTGGAGCAGCGCCTGGCCGGTCTGCTGGACGCAACAGCCGCCCGACGCGACGCCGCCTGAACTGCCCCGGGTCGCCGCCGCTTACCGCCCGCTGGGCGAGGTGGTCGCGTTGCGCCGCCCCAGCACCACCGGCACGGCCAGGTACCTCTCCGCCCGCCTCACCCGCAGCCAGACCGTTTCACCGGGTTTCCGCTCGGCCAGCAGGGGCAGCAGCGACTGATAATCCCGCACATCCAACTCGTCCATCCCCACGATCACGTCGCCCCGCCGGAGCCCCGCAGTGTCGGCCGGACCCTTGGCCACCACATCCTCCAGCTTCAGGCCGTCGTTCTCCTGCCCGAAACGCACGCCCAGAAACGCTCCATCCGGCCCCGTAGTCATGGCCGGCGGCCGCCGGGTCGCCAGCCACTTGCGCCAGTCGTTCTCCAGGTCCTTGAGCTTCCGACCCGTCGTTTGTTCCAGGGCCATGCGGCCGGTGCGGTCCTGGTCGTAGGTCCCCTTGTAGGTGTCGTAGAACTTTCGCAGCAGGCCGTTCTCGTGCAGGAACAGCAGCAGGCTGCCCGACTGGCCATACGCCAGGATCGCCCGCGACACGAACTGCGGCTGGGTCATCGTCAACAGGCGCTCCAGCGGAATCGACTTGCCCGTGCGGGCGGCGGCTTGGACGTAGGGCAGGCGAAAATTGTCCCGGGGCGTAACCGATCCGTTTTCAAAGGTTGCCGCCTCATAGAGCGTCGCCAGGCCCTCGGTGATCCAGACCGGGTGGTTCTGCCCCGCCGCTTCGATGTCCGCGTTGTGCAGCGCGTGCGTGAACTCATGGGTCATGATCTGCCCCAGTCGCCGGGCGATCAGCACCCGCGCCTCGGGGTTGTAGAAGCCGCCGACATTCGGCGAGGGCACCATCTTGCGGTAGTCGGCCGCCGAGGGCAGCACCACCGCGATGTACTGGTCGGGCTTGTGGTCGAAGAGATCCTTCCAGAGAGCGTTGGCCTGCGCCAGCAGCACGGCCTTCAGGTCGGCCAGGGTCTGGGCGTCCGTATTCGTGGCGAAGATCAGCCTGGCCCGCTCATCCAGCTCATAGAGGTAGCCGTCGCCGAATCGTTCCCGCAACGCCGCCAAGGCCCGTTCCGCATGGGCCTTCTGCAGCTGGTCCTTCCGGGCCATCAGGGCCTTGTAGTCGGGGCGTTGCCGGAGCGAATCCAGGTCGGGATCGCGGGCGATATGAACGAAGTTCACAAAGCCCGCTTCACAGCTTCGCTGAAGGAACCGCATCGCCCCGTCGGGCCGGTCGGTGCGCGCCAGGACGCACGCCATGTTGTACAGATTGGTGGGATGATCGGGCGCCAGCCGCAGCGCCTCGATCAGCACCTGCTCGGCCTCGTCGAACTTCCCCTGCTGGCACAGCTGCACGGCCCGACCCGTGAGATGCCTCAGCCGCTGGCGGGCAAGATCAACCGGCGATGTAGCCGGGGCCGTGGCCGAAACCGTCGCGGGCCGCGTGGCCGGCTGGCGCGAATGCTGCGCGGCGGCCACCGTCGCCAGCGCGGCACAACACAGGATCGCCACCAGACACGCCGCAAGCCGTTTTCGCATGGCCCATCGTAGGCCCTCTCGGGCCGCCCTTTCAGAAACACAGACGCCTGCGACGCCGCCTTTCTTACGGCCGGCACGCGGAAGCCCCCCAAATCCCCTCAAACGGCAACCGGATGGCATGGGCCTGCCAGGGCGGGCAGACCGACAGGACTCATGGATCGGACGGGCGATCCTGCCGCATCGAGATGGCCGGCGGCAGGCCGCCCAGCTGACGCTCGTAGAGCTGTTGGTACGTCACGCACCCTTCGAGCAGTTCGGCATGGGTTCCCTGGCCGACGATCTGTCCGCGGTCCATCACCACGATCTGGTCGGCCGAGAGAATCGTGCTGAAACGGTGGGCGATGACGAAGGTGGTGCGCTGTCGCATGAGCTGCTCGATGGCCTGCTGGATCAGGTGCTCGCTCTCGGCATCCACCTGACTGGTGGCTTCGTCGAGAATCAGGATGGGCGTCTGCCGCAGGATGGCCCGGGCGATGCAGATCCGCTGTTTCTGGCCGCCCGAGAGGGTGGCGCCGTGTTCGCCGACGACCGAGTCATAGCCCTGGGAAAGTTCGCTGATGAACTCGTGAGCGAACGCCCGCCGGGCCGCCTCGATGATCTGCTGGCGGCTCGCCTGCGGCAGGCCATAGGCGATGTTCTGGGCAATGGTCCCTGGAAAGAGCACCGAATCCTGGGTGACGATGCCGATCTGCCGCCGCAGCGACGTGAGCGAGACGCTCCGCACATCCACGTCGTCGATCAGCACGCGGCCTTGCTGCGGGTCATAGAACCGCGGCAGCAACGCCAGCAAGGTGGTCTTTCCGCTGCCGTTGCGCCCCACCACGGCGACGCATCTGCCCTTGGGGACGGCCAGGCTCACATCCAGAACCGCCGGTGCCGACCCGCCGGGGTAGGTGAAGGTCACCGCCTCAAACCGCACCTCCCGCTGCAGCGGCGCCAGCCGCCGACAGATGGCCGCCCCGGCCGGCGCGGACGCTCCCCGCCGCGGTCGCTCCGTCGGCACATCCAGCATCTCGAAGATGCGCCCTGCCGCCGCGTTGGAGCGCTGGAGAACATTGTTCACCTTGCTCAGCCGCCGGAGCGATTCGCCGATGGCCACCAGGCAGGCCATCACCGCGAAGAACGTCGTCGTGTCCAGCAGGCCCCAGACGAAGATCAGCCCGAAGGCCAGCATCACCACCGCCGATACGGCGACCATCGCCAGCGTCTCGATGATCGGCGTGTTCATGGCGTCGATGCGGCTCATGCGCAGCTGCTGGCGGATGAGCTGGCCCATGATCTGCGTATAGCGCCGGCGTTCGAATCGCTCGGCGGTGGCCGCCTTGACCACGCGCATGCCGATCAACGTGCTCTCGATCTGCCCGAGCATGGCCGACGATTCCTGCAGGGCGCTGCGGGCGGCACGGCGCATCCGCGTGCCGAACTTGCGGATGACAAGCACCATCAAAGGGGCGAAGACCACCATCACCAGCGTCAGCCGCCAGCTCAGCATCATCGCCAGCGCGAAGGCCATCCCCGCCTTGACCGGCTCCTGGACGCTCTGGCCCAGCACCGTCTTGAAGCCGTCGTGCATGGCCTGGGCATCCTGAACCAGCCGGCTGGTAACGTCGCTGGTGCCCCGCAGCGAGAAAAAACTCAGCGGCAGATGCAGGATGTGGTCGTAAAGCTTGCGGCGAATGTCGTTGACGGCCTGGATGGCCGCCTTGTCCGAAAGGTACTCCTGACAGAACCGGATGGCATTGCCGACGACCGTCAGCGCCAACAACACGCCCAGCACCGCAGCCACAGCCTGCAGCCGTCCCCGTGGAACCCACTGTCCCAATCGGCTGGCCGCGCGGAAGTACCAGCGCATCTCGGGCATCTGCACCACCCGCGCCGCGGCGGTCGCGTCGGCTGTCAGGCGGATCGGGCCGCCCGGATGCCCCGCCACCGCCCCTAGCGTCTGCGACGGGCCGAGCATCTGACCCTCAGGGTCCAGCGCCCGCACCACGGTGCCCGCAGCGAGGCCGGCCTCGCGTGCCGGGCCGACCAGCACGCGCACCACGCGAACCTCCGAGGGGTCCTCCTCCAGCTTCACGCCCAGCCGCCGCTCGGCCACCTGGCGGTTGATCCAGTCCTGCACGGAATCCTGCGGGCTCATCAGCACGCGCAGAATCGGCAGCATCATGGTCAGCCCGCCCGTGAACGTCAGCCCCACCGCCAGGGCGCACAGCACCGACACGGCCACGATGTGGCGGTGCGGCCAGAGGAATCTTGCTGCCCGCCAGAACTCGGCATGTCGGCGTCGCTTGGTGGGAGGGTGGTTCATCGAAACTTCGCTTGCCGGCGGCCATCGCGCTGCGGCGGCAGTGAGTATAGCCCAAACGCCGGCCGGCGGAACCGCGCCGGCGATTTGCCTATTGGAGCCGCGGCGGCGATACTGCCACGCGTATGCCCGCGCCGATTCCCCTCTCCCGGCCGGATATCACCGACCGCGAAATCGACGCCGTCATCGAGACCCTCTCGACCCCCACGCTCTCCATCGGGCCCAGGCTCGAGGAGTTCGAGCAACACTGCGCCAGGCTTACCGGCCGCCGCCACGCCATCGGCGTCTCCTCCGGAACGGCCGGCCTGCATTGTGCTCTCTTGGCGTCGGGCATCGGCGCCGGCGACGAGGTCATCACCACGCCGTTCTCCTTCGTCGCCTCGACCAACTGCATCCTGTACGTGGGTGCCAGGCCGGTTTTCGTGGACATCGATCCCACCACCCTCAACATGGACGTCAGCAGGGCCGAGGCTGCCATCACGCCGCGCACACGCGCCATCGTTGCCGTGGAGGTCTTCGGACACCCCGGCGGCATGGTCGAACTGGAACAGCTCGCCCAGCGCCACGAACTGACGCTGATCGAAGATGCCTGCGAGGGATTCGGCGGACGGGCCGGCAGCCGGCCCATCGGTTCCTTCGGCCGGGCGTCGGTATTCGGCTTCTATCCCAACAAGCAGATCACCACGGGCGAGGGCGGCATGATCGTCACCGACGACCAGCGCCTGGCCGACACCTGCCGCGCCCTCCGCAATCAGGGCCGCACCGGCATGGCGTGGCTCTCGCACGAGATCCTCGGCTACAACTACCGCCTGAGCGAGATCAACGCGGCCCTGGGCGTGGCGCAGATGCAGCGGCTGGACGAGATCCTGGAGAACCGCCGTCGCGTCGCCCACCGTTACATGGACCGGCTCATGACCAACCGCTGCCTCATCCTGCCCACGCTGGATGACTCGATGCTGCTGAGCTGGTTCGTCTTTGTGGTGCGGCTCAATGACCTGTTCGCGGCCGGCGATCGCGACCAGATCATGGCCGCTCTGCGGGCCGAGGGCATCGGCTGCGCCAACTACTTCCCGCCCATTCACCTCCAACCCTATGTGATGAAGGCGACCGGCCACAAACCCGGCGACTTCCCCGTCTGCGAGTACGTCGCGGCGCGAACCCTCGCCCTGCCGTTCTTTACGCGGATGCAGGCCATGCAGGTCGATCGCGTCTGCCAGCGGCTCGAGTGGATTCTCGAGCACATGCTCCTGTCCCGCCGCGACCGTTTCTGATGGGGCGGCCTCTATTCCAGCAGGAAAACCCGAACCGTCCCCGGACCATGCACGCCCGTCACCAGGTTCATCTCGATATCCGCCGTCTTGGACGGGCCCGTCACGATCACCACGTTTTGTCCGCGCGCCTCGCGGGCGAGCCTTTCGAACAGGTCCAGCAGATCCCCCACGATCATCGCCGGCTCGACGATCGCCATGTGCACCGGCGGCACCAGCGACAGCGCCCGGCCGTGGTTCGCTTCCGGGCGGATCACCAAGCTGCCCGTCTCGGCCACGGCATAGGACACGTCGGTCACGCCGCAATCCAGCTCATACGCCTCCTGCAGCGTCAACTGGTCCCACGTCCGCGCGTCGAAACCTTCGCCCCGGAGCGACCCCAAAAGGTCCCATTTTGCCAGCGTCGCACCGGCCGACAGTCCGATGCGCCTGCACTGCGCCTCTCGAACGGCTGCCACCACCTGCCCGGCCAGTTCCTCGCCGCGGACCCGGCTGACGAGCATGGCATTGTCCGCCGCCCGCCTCGCAAACAACTCCGCCAGACCGATATCGGTGTGGACCAGCCGCGTCAGCGGCTCGGCGATGGCCGGCGGAACCGGCGCCCCAGCAAGAGCCGCCCTGCGCCCCAGGGCCAGCCGCACACGGTCCAGCCACAGATCCTCTTGGCCCATGGCGGTCATGCTACCGTCGGCCCCGGGGCCTGTCATGCATCTATTGGACCTGGAAGCGGACCGTGTTGCTCTTGAGATCGCGCGAGGCGCCCTCCAGCAGTTTCCGCGTGCGGGCATAGTACGTGAAGTGCGCCTCGTAGTGGCCCGCCTCCAGCTCGACGCACCCTTCCAGGGACAGCAGCGTGGAGATCGGGCCGCCGTTTCGGAACTCAATCAGGTGCGGTGGCCCCTCGTGGAGAACGATCGGCCGGCCCTGGGCCACCGCCTTGCCGGCGCCGATCCGCACGATACTCAGCAATCCGTCGGATTCGGGCGACACAAAGCGCGAACCGGACACCTCCAGGTCCACCGCTCGCATCCGGGCTAACCGCCGCGGGCGGTCGCTGACGTTGCGAAGTTCCACCGTCAGCACAACGGGCTTTCCCGCGGCGAACGCGGCCCGGTCGGCCGAGAGCTTCGCCTGAAATCCGCCGGTTACCGGCCCGGCCTCGGCACTCAGGTACTTCCATCGCCGTGCAATCTGCTGCATCACGTACCGCGCCCGCCCCACCAGTTCCGGCCCACCCTCGTCCAGCGATTCGCTGAGAAGGTCGAGGATCTCCGGACCCAGTTCGATCAGGCTGGCCGTCGCGGCCTCGCGCACGGCATAGGCGTCGGCCTCCAACTGGGCAATCAGCTCCCGGGCGCGGGCCTCCCACTCCGCACCGCCAGGCGCATCGGCCGGGAGCGTGCTTCCCAGCCCCAGGGCCGCCACAAGGATCCATCCGGTCACCGACACGCGAAAAACTCCGCTTTACGACGCGCTGGCGCCCTGGCCCGGCCGCGTGGGCACCGACCGGCCCTGGATCACCGGCACCAGGCACGCCACCACCTCGTCGTCGTCCATCTGCCCGCAGTTGAGCGTCATGGTGTAGCTCTCGGGAGTGCGAAGCTCCTTCGGGAAGAAACGCTTGAGAAACGCCTCGCGGGCCTGGTCGATCTGACGCACCTGGGTTTCGGCCTGTTCCATCGTCAGACCCTGGTCACGCGCCACCCGCTGGATACGAGCTGGCAGCGGCGCCACCAGTTGCACGTGGATGCCGCCCAGCATGTCGCGGGTTATGAACCCCGCGCCCCGTCCCACCAGGATGACATGACCCACCTGCGCCAGCGCCCGGATTGTCGCCGCCACACACCGATACACCTTCTCCTCCCCTGCGACCTCCGGTTTGTCGCTGGCCGACAGCCCCTCCAGAAAATCCGTCAGCCAGGATCGGCTATATTCCTCCAGCGATTCGACCAGAGCGCTGGAGATGTTGTGATCGGAAGCCACCTTCTCCACGAGCGCACGGTCCCACGCCGTCCACGGCGGCGAAGGCGGATGGGCGCTGTTGAGCCTGTCGGCAAGCTTTTGCGCAATTGCCTGCCCGTAGATCTGCGATTGTCCGCTGAAGGTGACAAACGGCCGGACGATCCGCAAAGCGGGCTTCCTGGCGGGATGCACCGGCGCCGCCACGCTGCCGATCGCCCCCAAGATGGCCTGGACCGATGCGTGTGTGCGGATCGACGTGCTAAGCGGCATCGGATACCTCCTCGCGTGGTTCCGCCGGGGCCCCCGACGCGACCTGCCAGGCGCCACAAACCCCGGGTCGACTCGCGAGATTATACCGCGCCGGCCCCGCGGATCCCACCCGTTTTCCCGCCTTGCTGGCGATACGGGCGTGGCCATGGTTTGTGGGACCGCCGCGGGGCCGCGTTGGGGTGCAGACTCCAGCCTGCGCCCCAGTCCACGCCGCCGTGCGGCTCGGCTGAGCTCGCCGAAGTCAGGCTGAAGCCCGCACCCTAAAGCCCCCGCAAGGAATGGCCGCGCCCCGCGCTACGGGCGCTGGCCTTCGCCCCTGCGGTCGTTGCCGACTTGTACCGACAGCACGGTAAGTCCATCCACCGCCAGTTGCACCTGCACCAGCATCCCCGGCCGAAGATCTCCAAGCCCTGCCGGCCGTCCATCGATCAGGACCGCGGATTGCGGCGTGAGCCTGAAAACTCGCGCTGTGGGCTGCTCTTGCCCATGCCGTACGGCCACGGTCCCCGCGTCCTTTTCAACCTCCCCCAGCACCCCGGAGATTCGCGGGCCGGTCGCCTCGATGTACTCCACTACATCCTGCTCCGGCGACAACTCGAGGCTCACGCGCCAACCCTCGCTCAGGTCGCCCAGCTCAGCCGCCCGCCCATCCACCACCACCTGCGCTTCCGACAACAGGCGGTAGTCAGACTCGTTGGGCGTATCGCCCTGGGCCAGCCGGATGATCCCGCGGCCCCTGTCCACGTGCCGCAGCACGCCTGCGACCCGCCGGACCTCGCCGAAGGTCCGCCGCTGGCCCGCCGAGAGCACGTGGATGCGCCCTCCCGCCGCCACCTCGACTCGCCCGGCGGCAACCGCCACCCGCAGCGAACGGTCCTCCTTGGCGCCCACCGTCGCGGTGAAACGGGTGCCCACGACGGTGATCGATCCGCGGGGCGTGTCCACCCGGAACTGTCGCGGCTCGGCGCTGACCACGAACTCGCCCGAGCCCAGCCTCAGCTCCACGACCTGCCGAACCTCGCCCACCGCGCCGTGCAGAACGGCAATGCTCCCTGCGCTCAGCCTCGCCGAAGAACCGTCCGACAGCGTGATCGTCGCCGGTTGCTCGCCGCCCACCCGCATCGGCCGACCCGGCGGAATCTCCCGCATTGGCCGGCCTTCCACCGTGACGCTGCCCTCGGTCACCCGGAACCGCTGCACGTCATCGGGTGCCTGGCGGGCAAGGCGCAGCCAGATGCCCGCCCCCACGGCGATCAGGACCACTGCGGCCAGAGGCACCAGCGACGCTCGGACCCATCGGCGACGGCCGACGGCGCGCGGCATCGCCTCGGCCGACGCGCAACACCGATACAGCTGCACCTCCATCAACATCGCATCCACGAAGCGCCGCCGTGCCGCCGCCTCGGCGCGCAGGGCATTCGTGAGGCCGGGAAGGTGGGCGCTGCCTTCACCGTCCAGGTGCTCATCGAGCAGATCATCCAGTTGCCGGTCGCTCATCGTACCCCGCTGCCCGCATGCGCTGTTCGACGCACTGGCCCAGCGCGCGCCGTGCCCGCGACAGCGCCACTTTCACCGACCCCGGCTGCCAGCCGAGCTTCGACGCAAGCTGCGAGATGGACAGCCGCTGGCCGTATCGCCCGTCGATCAGCCATCGAGCCTTGCGGCCCAGCCGCTCGATACATTCCCTGAGATACGCCAGGCGGGCCTTGTGCCGCTCCAAGGCATCGGCATTCTCCACGAACGCCTGCTCGACCACCTGCCCGAAGTCCTCCAGGTTGCACTCGGCACGGCGGCCTGTCCTGCGGAAATGGTCGGCAATACGATGCCGGGCCATGGCGCGCGCCCAGGCGCCGAAATCGCCCGGGCGCACGCCGCGGCCGGCCTCGCTGAGGATACTCACCCCCAGTTCCTGGAAGATCTCCTCGGCCGCGTCGCGGTCGCGCACCAGCGCCAGCACGTACGCGAAGAGGACATCGCGGTCCTGCAGGAACTGGCGAAGGGGATCAGTCACGCTCGCCCTCGGGCTTGCGGGCCGGCGGGGGCGCATCACCCTCTCGCTTGCCCTCGCCTTCCCCGCCCACCTTCGGCGCCGGCGGCTTGGGTACTTCGATTCGCGTCGCCGAGCCGTCCTTCACGGTCACCTCGACGATCTGCCCAACCTGCAGATCCGCCAGCTTGCCGGGGGCGCCCTCGATGATGACCTCGACATCGGCCGCGGCCGTAACCGTCTCTTCCTGGCGGATCTGGCGTTCCTTGCGAATCCCGATCGTGATCGACGCCCCGTCGATCTTGGTGATCTCGCCCCTGAGTTGCCGGGTGGGATCTCGCTTGCCTTCCTCAGCCAGGGCCGGGGCGGAAACCGAAGCCAGCGCCAGGGCCGCAGTCACGGCCAGGGCGAACATCAAACCACAACCACGCATGCTGTCTCTCCTGCCGCGCCTTGGCGGCTGTTGGTGTTACCCCCCTGCCACTGAAGGCGCACGGGGCGGCCGAAGGTTAGCATGGAAAACCGCGCCCGACGAGTCGCGGCGGGCGTGTGGGCCGACGCGTTTGTCGTTATGATGCGGTAGCTATGCCCTACAACTTCACAGCCATCGAGAAAAAGTGGCAGGAATACTGGCTGGCCACCAAGACCTTCCGGGCCCTGGAGCCGTCCGAGGCCGGAAACATGCCCAAGGCCTATGTGCTGGACATGTTCCCCTATCCCAGCGGAGCCGGGCTGCATGTCGGCCACCCGGAAGGCTACACGGCCACCGACATCTACAGCCGCTACCTGCGCATGAAGGGTGTGAACGTGCTGCACCCCATGGGATGGGACGCCTTCGGTCTGCCGGCCGAGCAGTACGCCATCAAGACCGGCCAGCATCCCCGCATCACCACCCAGCAGAGCATCGAGACCTTTCGACGCCAGGTGCAGATGCTGGGTTTCTCGTATGACTGGGATCGGGAGATCGACACGACTGATCCGGCCTACTACCGCTGGACGCAGTGGATCTTCCTGCAGATGTTCAACAGCTACTTCGATCCGGTGGAGCAGAAGGCCAGGCCGATCGCGCATCTCCTGCGCGAACTGGAGAACGAAAACCTGGTTGTGGCCCCGGACGGTTCGGTCCACCTCAATGTCGTGCAGGAAGGCCTGGAGACCATCAGCGGAGAAGTGCGCGCCGAGCGGCTGTGGAAGGAACTGTCGCCCCAGGAGCAGCTGGATGTCCTGGACGGCCAGCGGCTGGCCTATATGGACGAGGTGCCCGTGAACTGGTGCCCGGCGCTGGGCACGGTGCTGGCCAACGAGGAGGTCATCGACGGCCGCAGCGAAATCGGCGGCCACCCGGTGGAGCGTCGGCCCCTGCGGCAGTGGATGCTGCGGATCACCGCGTACGCCGACCGCCTGCTGAAGGACCTGGACCTGCTGGACTGGCCGGAGTCGCTCAAGGAGATGCAGCGGAACTGGATCGGCCGAAGCGCCGGCGCCGAGGTCGATTTCGAGACCGACGGCGGCGAGGCGATCACCGTGTTCACCACGCGGCCGGACACGCTGTACGGCGCCACCTACATGGTGCTTGCCCCGGAGCATCCGCTGGTGGAGCGCCTCACCTCGCCCCAGCAGCGGTCGGCTGTCGAGTCGTATCGTGCGGCGGTGGCGGCCCGGTCCGAGCGCGACCGGCTGGCCGAAACCAAGGACAAGACTGGCGTGTTCACCGGCGGATGGGCAGTCAATCCTCTCAACCAGGAGCACATACCGGTTTACATCGCCGACTACGTGCTGATGGGCTACGGCACGGGCGCGATCATGGCGGTGCCGGCGCACGACCAGCGCGACTTCGACTTTGCGTGCAAGTTTGGCCTGCCGATCCGTCCCGTCGTGATGCCTCCCGACGCCTGGCTGATGGAAAACGCTCGCGGGCCGGTGGGCTCCATCGAATCGCTGAGACAGCGATACCGCGATGACCCGACGCAGTTCAAGACGGCTTTTACGGGCGAGGGCATCGCCATCAACTCCGCCGTGATCGACGGCCTGCCCACCGACCAGGCCAAGGCGAAGATCACCTCGTACCTGGAGGACCGAGGGATCGGCAAGGGCAAGATCAACTACAAGCTGCGCGACTGGCTCTTCTCGCGGCAGCGTTACTGGGGCGAACCGTTCCCGATCCTGCTGGATGAGGAGGGCCGGGCCCACGCGCTTTCCGAGGAGGAACTGCCGCTGGTCCCGCCGGACCTGGACGACTACAAGCCCACCGGCACCCCCGAGCCGCCCCTGAGCAAGGCGGGCGACTGGCTGCGGGTCGTCCGCGACGGCAAGGTCTACACCCGCGAAACCAACACGATGCCCCAGTGGGCGGGCAGCTGCTGGTACTACCTGCGATACATCGACCCCCATAACGACAGGCGCTTCGTGGATCCGGCCAAGGAAAGGTATTGGATGCCGGTGGACTTATACGTGGGCGGGGTGGAGCACGCCGTGCTGCACCTGCTGTACGCGCGGTTCTGGCACAAGGTGCTTTTCGACCTGGGCCACGTCTCGACTCCCGAACCCTTCCAGCGGCTGGTCAACCAGGGACTCATCCTGGGCGAGATGGAGTTCAACTTTTTCGAGGATTCATCCGGCCGGCCGGTCAGCACCGCCGACCTGCGGGACATCGGCGAGGAAGCCGGCAGCGAGGGCGTGCGGCTCGTCGGATTCCACAAGGTCACCGGCCAGAAGCTCCATGCCAGGCGGGTGGAGGAGCAGTTGGTGGAGAAGAGACCCGACGGATACGTCTTGCGCGCCAATCCGGCCATCCGGGTCGATGCCCGCGCGTTCAAGATGTCCAAGAGCCGCGGCAACGTGGTCAACCCCGATGAGATCGTCCGCGAGTACGGCGCCGACTGCCTGCGGCTCTACGAGATGTACCTGGGGCCGCTGGAGGCGACCAAGCCCTGGGCGACGCGCGACATCGTGGGCATGAGCCGGTTCCTGAATGGCGTGTGGCGGAATATCGTGGGCGAGGATGATGAAGCGACGGAGCGACGAAGCGACGGAGCGGCGAAGGTGCAGGAGGGACCCGTTGCCGATGGGCTGGAGCGCATGATGCACCGCACGATCAAGAAGGTCGGCGAGGACATCGAGGCGATGCGATTCAACACGGCCATCGCGGCGCTGATCACGCTCAACAACGAAATGGGCCGGTTGCGGCCGGTGGCGCGCGGTCTGGCCGAGACGTTCGTCCTGCTGCTGTCGCCGTTCGCCCCTCATATCGCCGAGGAGCTCTGGCAGCGGCTGGGCCACGATACGTCGCTGGCGCGGCACCCCTGGCCCACCTACGATGCGTCCAAACTCAAGGAGGCGACCGTCGAACTGGCGGTCCAGGTCAACGGCAAGGTCCGCGGCCACATCACGCTGCCGGCCGACGCCGAGGAGGCAGCGGTAATCGCGGCGGCCGAATCAGCCGAAAAGATCAGGCCGTGGCTTGATGGGAAAACGGTCGTGAGACGCATGTACGTCCCCGGCAAACTGGTGAACATCGTGGTGAAATGAGCGACGAGCCATGCCCCTGGAGATCGAAGCCAAGATGAAGGTGGACGATCTGCCGGCGCTGCTGCAGCGTCTGAGTGCGGTCGGAGCCACCCCCGTCGGCCAGGTGCTGGAGACCAACATCTTCTACGACCGCCCGGACCTGTCGCTGCGGAAGGCCGGCCACGGGCTGCGGGTGCGCGTGGCCGAGGAAGCCGCATCCGGCCGGCGCAAGGTGACCATCACCCACAAGGGCGCGCAGCTCCCGGGGCCGCTGAAGACTCGCCCGGAGACGGAGTTGACCGTCTTTGATGCCCAGGCCGCCTCGGCGCTGTTGAACAGTCTGGGCTTTGTGCAGGTGCTGCGCTTCCAGAAGCGCCGTCGCAGCTGGCTGCTGGGCGATTGCCGGGTGGAACTGGACGAAGTGCCGATGCTGGGCCACTTCGTCGAGGTCGAGGGCCCCTCCGATGACTCGGTCCAGCGCGTGCGCGCACTGCTGGGGCTCGACGCCTCGCCGCTGATTCCATCCAGTTACGCCGCCCTGCTGGCTGCGCACCTGGAGGCTCGCGGCGAGTCGCGGCGCGACATCGTTTTTGAACAGGCATAGCGCTCGTGGGGTGCGGGCTTCGCCCTGCAAAGGGGCATCAGCCCTTGGCTGCCGGCGAGCGCAGGTGCGGGCGCACCTTCTCGACCACCGCGTCGAATGTCGCCGGGTCGCGGATCGCCAGTTCGCTGAGCATCTTGCGGTTCAGTTCGATACCGGCCTCGGCCAGCGCCCCAATGAACCGGTTGTACGCCACCCCCCGCTGCTTCAGCGCCGCATTCAGGCGGGTGATCCACAGGGCGCGAAACTGCCGCTTCTTCTGACGGCGGTCCCGGTAGGCGTAAACGCCCGCCTTGCGGACAAACTCCACCGCGGCGCGGTAGATCGTCCCCGGTCCGCCCCGGAAACCCTTGGCTCGCTTGAGCACTCGCTTGCGTCGGCGGGCATGCGTCGGTCCGCCTTTGACTCTTGGCATGGTTCGGTCCTTCCTGAGCTAGAGGCACACGCCCGGCCAAACGCCGGGGGGCTTGGCTGCGCTGGCAACGCGCCGGCGCTTGGTTGGATCAGCCTTTCAGGCCGTCGAGGCGGCCGCCGCCTGCTTGGCCTTCTGCGCCATCGCCACGCGCTTGAGGTGCGCGGCGCGGCGGGGGTTCTTCTTCGCAACGCCCATCATCCGCCGCATCGCGGCCGCCAGCGTCTCGGACAGGATTGCCGGTTGCCGCAGCCGCCGCATGCGCTTGGCGCTGCGTCCGCTGAGCAGGTGCGAGGTCATGGCATGGTGGCGCTTCAGTTTTCCGGTGCGGGTCACCTTGAACCGGCTCATGACGCTCTTGTTCGGCTTCATCACGTAACCCATGTCGCAACCTCGATTAGGGCCTCGCCTCGATTCTGTCGAGTCCGGCATCATACAGCGGCCCGGCTCCGGCGTCAAAGCCCCGCTCGGCGCCGCGGGGCGCGGTAGGCCAGGATCCGCAGCGAGTTCAGCACCACCACTACCGTGGAACCCTCGTGCAGCAACACCGCCAGCCAGATATCCGTCCGTCCCAGAGCCGCCAGCGGCGCCACCACGCAGATCACCCCCAGGGCAAGGAACAGGTTCTGGATCACGATCCGCCGGGCGAAGCGGGATACGCCGATCGCCTCGGGCAGCTTGCCCATGTCATTGGCCAGCAGCGCGATGTCGGCCGTCTCCAGCGCCACGTCGCTGCCCGTTCCGGTCGCGCCGCCTACGGCGATGCCCACCGTCGCGGTCGCCATCGCCGCCGCATCGTTGATGCCGTCGCCGACCATCGCCACGCGCCCGTAATGCGTGTCGAGCTCCGCCACCTTGTCGCGTTTCTCCTCCGGAAGCAGATCAGCCAGGTACTCGTCGATGCCGATGCTCCTGCACACCGCGGCCGCCGTGCGGGCATTGTCGCCGGTGAGCATGATCGTCTTGCGGATACCCAGCGTGTGCAAGTCGGCGATCATCTCCGCGACGCCGTCGCGCGGCCGGTCGGCCAGGCCGATGGCGCCCAGTACGCACTGGTCGTCGGCGACGACCACGGTGGATCGCCCCTGGGACTCCAGGTCGGCGATCCGGCCGGCGATCGCCTCACGGCCGTCCAGCGCCGCGGGAAACATCGCCAGCTTGCCGATCGTGATGCGGCGGCCTGCGATCGTGCCGCGGATGCCAAAACCCGGCGTCTGCTCCACGTCGCCGGCCACGCTGTAGGGACACCGCCGCGCATCGGCCTCGGCCACGATGGCCTGGGCGATCGGATGCTTGCTGCCGCGCTCGATGGCCGCCGCGATTTCCAGCAACTGCAGCTCGTTCATACCGTTGCCGACGGCGATGAGGTCTGTCACCTCGGGCCTTCCGCGCGTCAGGGTGCCGGTCTTGTCGAACGCCACGGCGCGGACCCGGCCGAGATTCTCCAGGTGCACCCCGCCCTTGACCAGCATGCCGCCTCGCGCCGCTCGGGCGATGCCCGACAGCACGGCTGCCGGCGTGCCGATCGCCAGCGCACAGGGCGAGGCGGCCGTCAGGAAGGCCATGGCCTGATAGAACCAGCCCTTCCACAGTGCGCCGCTCTCCTGCCGGGGGATCAGGTGCAACAGAGGCGGCAACACCACCAGCGCCGCCGTCGCCACCAGCACCAGCGGCACATAGATGCGCTCCACGCGGTCGGTGAACAGTTGGGTTGGCGACTTGCTGGCCTGGGCCTCCTGCACCATGCGGATCACCTTGGCCAGCGTCGTATCCGACGCCGGCTTGGATACCGTGACCGTGAGCATCCCCTGCCCGTTGATCGTGCCGGCAAAGACCTCGTCACCCGGGCCCTTATCGACGGGCGTGGACTCGCCGGTGATCGGCGCCTGGTTGATGGAGGAACTGCCGGTCTCGATGCGCCCGTCCGAGGGAACCTGATCCCCGGGGCGGACCAGCACCTTGTCGCCGACGCGAAGTTCTTCAACAGGAATCTGGCGGGTCTTGCCGTCGGGCAGGAGCAGCGTGGCGGTCTTGGGCGCCAGGGCCGTCAGCGCCTCGATGGCCCGGCGGGCGCGGTCCATGGCCAGGCGCTCCCCGGCGCCGCCAAGGCTGAAGAGGAACAGCAACATCGCCCCTTCCTCGTAGTGCCCCAGCGACGCAGCCCCGAATGCCGCCGCGAACATCAGCAGATCGATATCGACGCGAAACTTGGAGATCGTGTGCCACAGCTCGAAGGCCGGGAACCACGCGCCGCAGACATAGCTGGCGATGACCAGCGCCAGTCGGACCGATTCGGGCCCTTTCATGAGATGAGCGGTCCATCCGCCGGCCAGGAAAATGCCGGCCAGGACGGCCAGAACCACATCCGGCGAGCGAACCCCCAGCGCCAACCAGCCCGGCATCTGCGGGCCGGGGGTCTGGGCGTCCACCGGCGGAACCTTCGCGACGGCCAGACAGCCGCCGGCATGTCGCAGATAATCGTTGATCTGCGCCCTGCTCAACTCCGAAGGGTCGTACTCCAGTTCGACCAGATAACGTCCGTTGCCGCCCTCGGCCGACGGCTGCGCCAGCACGCGGGCCTGGCGGATGCCGGGGCTGGCGGCCAGGCGCGATTCGATGCAATGCAGACAACGCTCGCGGTGCTCCGGGGTCAGGGAGATCGCCAGGGAAACAGTCAGCTTCACGTGGGGCATGTTTTGCTCCATTCATTTCCAGCCTGGGTGGACGATTCCAGCCGCTGCGGCCGGCGTTGACAGCGCGCCCGTTCCGGGCAGAATCGCCCCCATGAAGTATAACCGTCGCTCCGATCCTTTCCTGCACCGGCTCTATGACCGCCTCCACGAGACCCCCATGCAGCGCAAGCTCCGAAAACTGGCGCCCATGCCCGTGGGGTGCGTCTTTCTGCCCTGGCCGGGACTGACGGAATCCGAGGCCCGGCGGCATTTCCGCTTGATGAAGAGGCTGGGCTATACCTGTCTCAAGCAGACCATGCCCACGCCGCAGTGGCCTGCCGAGCGTACGCTCCGTTTGGCGCTGGAGGAGGGCATCATCCCCTTCTGGTACGCCGAGGGCGGCTACGAGGACATCACGCCGGCGCTGCTCCGCAAGCTGAACCTGCCGGCCGATATGGACATCGACCAGGCGCTGAAGCATCCGCGGATGATCAAGTACCAGCACGAGGTGATCCGCCGACGCATCGCTCGCGGCACCGCCGCGGCCCACATCGCCGGCGGCGAGGGCGGCAAGGGCAAGCCGGTGGATCCGAGCTGGGTGCCGGGCGTCGTGGGGAGCATCAAGGGCCACGAACTGGACCCCCAGGCCCTGCCGCACTTCGTCCAATGGCTCAGGAAGCAGTACCGCAGCATCGAGCGCCTCAAGCAGGCCTGGAACTTCGACCACGTGGGCATCTCCAACTACGACTGGAAGAGCTGGGATGACGTGCTGGCAACCCTCAAGGAGGGCATGCCCGGCCGAGAATACCGACATATCCGCGATGCTCTGCGCTTCCGTGCAGACATGTTCACGAAGCAGTACGTCACGGACCGAATCGCCCGCCAGAAACAGATCGACCCGCACGAGCCCCTCCGCGCCGGCGGCGAGATGGGCCTGTTCCTGCCTTTCGCCTCCCGCGGCACCGACATGGAGCAGATCGCCCGCGAAATGGCCGAGGGCGGGTCGTTCTATCCTTCGATCCACCTGGCATGGCACTTCGAGGAGGTGGATTTCGAGGTGGCCCGGCCGGTCTTTATGCAGGCGCAGATCGCCCACGACTGGGCCAAGGGCATCTGGTCGGCCACGTGGGAAAGCACGGGCGGCCCTCAGTACTTTTCCGGCGGCAAGAGCCCGTTCGTCGAGGAGGCACGCAACAAGACGCCGGGCTTCACCACCGACGAGCGCACGATGACGCAGCTCATGCTCAGTTACCTGGCGGCCGGCTTCAAGGGCTTTGGCCTGTGGGCGTGGAACCACCGCACGGCCGGCTGGGAGGGCGGCGAGTATGCTCTGCTGGACCGCAACCGCAACGTCAGCCCGCGGGCAGTCCGCGTGGGGCAGATCGGCCAGGCGGCCGTCAAGTGGCGGCGCGAGCTTTGGCAGGCCCACAAGGAGCCGCTGGTGGGCGTGCTGCAGGACTGGGAGAACGAGGCTTACTGGGCGGCGATGGCCGTCACCGGCCGCGACAAGTACAAGGCCGAGCCCGTGCGCGCCCGCATCGGCGTGTCGCGGGCGCTGATCAATGCCAACGTCCCTTGGGAATACGTGACGCCTACGGACCTGCGCGGCGGCCTGGGCCCGCGCTACAGGTGCATCTATATGCCGGCGTTCATCTCGATCAGCAGCGACCTGCAGAAGATGCTGCTCCAGTACGTGCAGCAAGGGGGGCGGCTGGTTTTGGACCTGCCGGGGGCGTATTACGACGAATACGGCCGCGTGTACTCAACGGACAAGGGCACCTGCTTCGAGAGAACCTTCGGCGCCGTCCTCAACGAGTTCGCCTATGCCAACGCCAATACGCCCTACACGCTCGAGGGAGTGAGCCTCACGGGTTTCACGGCCCGCATCACCCCGACGACCGCCCGCGTGGTCGCCAGTTACGAGGAAACCGGCGCGGCGGGCATCACCGAAGCGCACGTGGGCAAGGGCACGGCCGTGATCCTCGGCGCGCAGGCCAGCCTGAACTGTTGGCGCCCCGGCAACGATGCCACCGAGAAGCTGATCGTGCGCCACACGCTGGGCCGGTACCAGTCGCCCTATGCCTGCGAGGGCGTCCTGGCCTATCGCCTGGCCGCCCCGGCCGCCGACCACTACTTCCTGGTCAACGACGGCCCGGCCAGAGCGGTCGTTCTGGACACGAAGGAATACCGCTACAAGTCGGCAATGGACGCGATCACCGGGCAGAAGCTGGCCCTTGGCGCCGCGATCGAGGTCGAGGCGCGAGGCGGGAGGTGGCTGAGACTGGAGAAATAACAGCCTGAGGCTCGGTCTGGGCGGGACGCCTCCGCCGCGCCGCCGGATCGGGCGCCCGATGCGCCTGCCCTGCCGAACGCCGCGCCCGGAGCCGAGTTATGATACGATGCAGCAGACGGCGCCGGGAAGCCGCCGTCCGACTCAGGAGCCTTTATGCAGACATCGGCGTCACTCACGGCGGTTCTGGCAGTCGGCCTGATCCTCAGCGCGGCCCTGGCTCAGGACCGGATCACCAAGGACGAAAAGGGACGCATTCGCGCTGCGCCCCTGCCCACGGATGCCAGGTTCCTCAATCCCTGGACGCCCGAACTGGAGGAGGAGTTCTGGGATCGGGCCGACTGGATCATCAGGAAGAACGCCAGGGCCGGCGGCTACGGCAACACCTACTTCGAGAACGAGAAGAGCTCATACCCCTCAGCCATGATCAGCATCCTGGGCGGCTTCAAGGATGCGGGCATCAAGTACCTTCAGGGCGAGGATGCCAACCTGGACTGGAACAAGCACACGCTGGGCATCGACTACTTCCCCTGCTTCACGCTCAAGCAGCAGATGCGCAAGTACTTCTACTTTGGCGACATGCTCGATCCGGCCTATCGCAAGCGCATGAAGGATGCCGCGAAGATCTGGACCGAGAAGGACCCGCTGGGCCGGCCGCACCATGCCTTCAAGGGCCCCGGCGGCGGCTGGAGCCCCGAGCAGAAGAACAGCTGGGTGGACACCCGCAACACCGACAACCTTCAGGGCATGCGCGACTGCGCCGTGTACCTCATGGCCGAGGAAACCGGCAACGAGGCCACGCGGCAGATCTACCGCAGCAAGATCGCCAAGACCGTCCGCAACATGTACCGCGTGGGCATGGGCGAGTGGGACAGCGAGAACTACCACGGCCACACGATGACCGCGTACATCCAGCTGTATGACTTTGCCAAGGACCCGCAGGTGAAACTCATGGGCAAGGCGGCGATGGACTACCTGTGCGCCACCGGAGCGTTCAAGTACTGGCGCGGCGGCTTCGGCGGGCCTAACAAGCGCGACTACAACAAGCCCATCGTGCGGGCCGGCAGCGCGGCCGATCACCTGGGGCTGTATTTCGGCCAGTGGGTGGGCGAGGAGGGCGAGGCCGTGGCCGACAATGTGCACTTCATCACCAGCGCCTACCGCCCGCCGATGGCGGTGGTCGGCCTGGCCCGCAGGGAGTTTGCGCGGCCGGTCGAGGTCTTCGTGGCGCATCCCTCCTACGACGGCCTGCGGGGTGACGGCACCGGTGGGCCCAGCTACCACGAGACGATGTTCTTCGGCAACACGTACCAACTGGGCACGCTGGCCAGCGGCACCGGCGACACCGACGCCAACGGCTTCAAGATGCTGGCGTACAACTCCAAACGCGGCGTGGATTTCTTCGTGGCCAACACCACCACCGACCCGCACTACATCGGCTCGCCCAAGTACTCGGACAAGGCTTTTGTGGAGGGCAACAACATCGGCCAATGGCGCAACCTCGCCATCTGGCTCAACAATCACGGCGACGCTCCATTCATCTTTCTTCTGCCCAAGTCCGCGAAGGTCGAGCAGCGCGGCGGGGTGACGTTCGTCGCCCTGGAGAAGACCTGGCTGGCGATCCACCCGATCAACCTGGCGGTCAAGGGCATCGATCCCGCGCTGACCGAGCAGGTCAACGTCGAGGTCAAGGTGGACAAGAAGACCGGCAAGGAAACCAAGGCGCCCCTCTGGCCTGATGAGCAGATCATCAGCGCCAAGGGCACAGGTGGCGCGGTGTGCGGCTTTGCCCTGGAGATCGGCGAGGAAGGCGACTTTGCCCAGTTCGTGGCCAAGGTGCAGAACGCGGCCAGGCTCGACTTGTCGCAGGTTGCCCAGGCAGCGGCATCGTACAAAGCCTCCGACGCCCGCACGCTCAAGGTCGCCCATGGCGGCCGGAATGCCAGGGTCTGGCGCGACGGCAAGGAACACGACTACACGCATCATCGCGGCCAATACCAGCCGGCCGATGGCGGCAGCGCGCCGATCCGCCTGGACTGGGGCTCGGGCAAGCTGCACGTCGAGGCCGGCGGATGGACCTTCGACGCGGCAGTGGCCGAAGACGGGACGTACACGTTCGCCAATCAGAAGGTGAAATGAGCAAGTGGAGCCCGCGCCGCCCGCTTTGACGCAGGCTTCTGCCGCCGTTACAAGAAAGCCATGCCGGAGGACAGCGATCCATCGCTCCCTCAGCTTGCGGAGCTTCGCAAGCGCATCGATGCTCTGGACGAGCAGATCGTCGCCCTGCTCAACGCCCGCGCCCAGATTGTCGTGGAGATCGGCCGCCTGAAGCAGCAGAACAACGTCCCCATCTACGCCCCCGACCGCGAGAAGGCCGTTCTGGAGCAGGTGCGAAGGCTCAACCGCGGGCCGCTGCATGACCGCTGTCTCGAGGCCGTCTATCGCGAGCTGATGAGCGGGTCGTTTGCGCTGGAGCGGCCGCTGCGGATCGCGTTTCTCGGGCCTCCCGGCAGCTTCTCGCACCTGGCGGCTACGCGGAAGTTCGGCCGCAGCGTGACCTATGAACCGCTGGCCGACATTGCCACGGTGTTCGAGGAGGTCGTCCGCGGCCACGCCGACTACGGGCTGGTGCCGGTGGAGAACTCCATCGGCGGGGGCGTGGTCGATACGCTCGATGCGTTCCTGCATTCATCGGCCCGCATCTGCGCCGAAGTCCTGCTGACCGTTCATCACAACCTGCTGAGCAACGTTCCGTGGGAACAGGTGCGAAAGATCTGCTCGAAGCCCGAAGTCTTCGCGCAGTGCCGGCAGTGGCTGGCCAACGTCGCCAAGGGCCGCCAGATCGAGCCGGCCGCCAGCACCAGCGCCGCCGCCGAGCAGGCCTCGCGCGAGCCCGGCGTCGCGGCCATCGGATCGTCGCTGGCCGGCGAGATGTACGGCCTGCACGTGCTGTTCGAGAACATCGAGGACAATCCGGACAACGTGACGCGGTTCTTCGTCATCGGCCGCGAAGGCGCCCGTCGCAGCGGCGACGACAAGACGGCCATCATGTTCACCACCGCTCACAAGCCCGGCGCTCTGGCCGAGGTTCTGGACGTGTTCCGCGAGGCCGGCATCAACCTCACGGACATCGAGAAGCGCCCCAGCAAGAAAGTCAACTGGGAGTATTACTTCTTCATCGACGCCCAGGGCCACGTGGACGATCCGATCATGTCACGGGCCATCGAGGCCGCACGGGCGCATTGCCTTCAGTTGACGGTTCTGGGCAGCTATCCGCGGGCGGCCGAGGTGCTGTGACGGTCGGCAGTTTCGCCGGGCGCGGCCATTGCGTGCGGGGAGCTTTGCGGTGCGGGCTTCGGCCTGACTTGGGCGAGATCAGTCGAGCCGCACCGGGGCGTGGGCTGGGGCGCAGGCCGAAGCCCGCAGCACAACGTGGACGCGCGGCGGTCCCACAAAGAATCGCCACGCCCGGTTTCACCGGGGCACGCGGCTGGGTCTTGCGAAGCGCAGCGCCCGCTCCTAACATTCTCGGGCGACAGGCTCGGCACGATGCCGAGGTGCAATGCCTGCTCCAAGGATGGAGACCGCCATGTCACTCTCGCCCGTTCCTGACGCTGTCCGCCGCTGGGTACAAGTCCGCATGCCCTTCGTTGCGCTCGTGGGGTGCAGTGCACTTCTGGTCCTGGCGAGCCCGGCTTGCCATGCGCACCGCAAGGCCCGGCCGCCCGCCCTGCCCGATCCGCCCAATCTGACCACCCGCGCCTCGTCGGCTCCCTGGGCCGCTGCAGGCACGGGCGTCGATGCTCTTCCCCAGCGCCCCCCACCGTTCCCCGCTGCCGATCCCGTGCCCGAGTCGCCCCATGAGCTGGCCGCAAAAACCGCCGCCTACGCCGAGCAGATCGAGCCGCTGCTCCAGAAGCACCTTCAGCCGGCGAAAAACGCCCAGGCCGATTGGCTGGACCCGCATGCCTTTCGCCTTTCGGCCACACCGCCGGCCTCATCTGCTCGAATCGCCTCTCCGCCGCAGGCCCCGCCGCGGGCCGCCATCCCACCCGCGGACACTCGCCCGGCGCCCACGACCGTGCCTGCGGCCGCCCCGCCCGTACCCGCCGCACCTGCCGGCTGGGCAGAGAAGTTGCACCAGAAGGTCCGCGAAGACCCCGGCGACCTGTGCGCCCAGCTGGATTACCAGCTCCACCAGCTCATCCGGGATGCCGCGGTGCCGGACCTTCCCATCATGGCCTCGCTGCCGCGCGAGGACCGCGAAATCCTCTCTGCTCTGCTGGACGGCCTGGCCAACTTCCGCAACGCCGCGCGGGCCGACGGCAGCCTGCTGCATGAGGCCAAGACCCGTCCGCTGCTGGAAATGGCCGACCGCCTCCGCAGCCAGGCCGACCTGACCATTCCCACCGCCCGGCTCTGCACCAAGGTGGACGGCTTCGGCGTCTATGAGCCGATCGATCCGCCGCGTCTGGCCGCCGGCCGCCCTCACCAGGTCATCATCTACTGCGAGGTGGCCAACTTCTCCTCGCAGCTGAATGCCAGGAAACTCTGGGAAACACGCCTGACCCAGGAGGCGGTGCTCTACACCGAATCCGGCCTGGCCGTCTGGACCGACCCCAGCCGGCCCATCGTCGATCTGTGCCGCAACCGTCGCAGCGACTTTTTCATCGTGCGGATGATGCGGCTGCCGGCCAACCTCAACATCAATCGCTACCTGCTCAAGATCACGGTGACCGACCAGCAGGCCGGGCGCATTGCCGAAGTGACGATCCCTCTGGACATCGTTGCCCAGTAGCCGCCGAAGCTATCGCACCGCCGACCAGGCATCCAGCGTCTCGCCCAGCCTTGCCACCACGGCTTCCAGCCTGCGCTGCCGCGCAGGCGTCAACGAGACCCTGCCGAATCGCACCCGGTAGAGCAGGTCCGTGAGCCGTACCACGGCGTCGTAGGCTTCGGAGGGCAGATGCGTCAGCCCCTGGGCGAACTCCCGGTGGGTCTGATGCGGCCGGCGCATCATCCGGTGCCGGGAGAGCAGGCCTGCCAGGGCATCATAGAACGCCAGTTGCCGCGCCAGCCGGATTCGCCGCCGGCCGGGGAGCGCGCCCAGTCCGATGCGTGCCGCCCGCCGACTCAGACGGATGCGATCGACGACGAACCAGGCGATCGCACCCACGATCACCATCACCATCAGCCAGATCACGGCGTTGAGAACGTTGAAGGATGTCTGCCAGAAGGATGCAGACCCGATCCACTGCCTCAGCCGCCCCAGAATGTCGCTGCCGCGGATGGCCGTGTTCGTCAGCCTGCGGTCCAGGTTCAACATCAGGTTGTCCCGACGCGCCTGGTCGTAGGCCACGACGTTCACCGCCCACTTGTAGTCCAGATAGTTCAGAAAGTCGCGCACGGACCGCAGCCAGCCGCCTCGCCGGCGGGGCGCCTCCCGTCCGCTGGTGGGATCGAATCTCAACCACCGCAGTCGCCCGCTCTCTTCGGCCGCCAGCACCTCGACCCATGCGTGCGCATGGGAATGCCGCACCACGTAGTAGCCCCAGTCATTGAACTCGTCGCACAGGAAGCCCGCCACCAGCCGGGCCTTGATCCCAAGGCTCTGGCACATCAAGGTCATCGCGCTTGCGAAGTATTCGCAGTGGCCTTTGCGCACGGTCGTCAGGAACGCCACGATCGGATCCTCATCGCCCAGCAGGTCCCGCTCGTCGGTCAGATCCAGCGTGTAGGTGTAGTTCCGTTTCAGGTAGGCCTCGATCCGCCGGGCGATCTCGGCATCCGCCGGGTCGTAGGGGCTGACCCGCGAACGTTTCCCTGCCAGGTCCCCCAGCACCTCGGGCCGATCGGTGAACTGCCCCAGGCGCTGCAGCACATCACGGTCGGACCCGCCCCGCCCGACCATCAGCGCCGCTTCCAGCCGGCGCATGGCGTCCGGCGATCCCAGCTCGCCCGTCGAGGTGATCTCGTACTCGAAGGGCGGATAGAGCCTCTCGGCGCTGCGGATGCATTCGTCGGCCGGCGCGTAGCTCAGCGAGATCTGCCGGGAAGTGCGGATCCGCGTCGGCCCCGGCGGCGCAAACACATTCGTCCCCGCCGCCGACTTGAGCACCACGCGATGCTTCCACCGCTCGCCCTCGCGCCCCGGGCGGCGCAGCAGAAGGTGCTCGTTGTTCTCCGGCAGAATCACCTCGGGCAGGGCGCCCGCGCCGTCGCGATTTCGCGCCCGTGACCAGCTGCGGCCCCGTCCCCCGCTGCCGCCGTACTCGTCGAACGTCGCACCCCGCAGAATCAGCGGCTGGCTTCCGCCCTGCGGCGCGCCGTCGTGCCACACCGACACCTGCGCTACGATCTCGTCATTCTGCTGAATCCGCGCGATCGACTCGAAGCTCACGCTGTCCGAGAAACCCGTCTGGGGCGAGGGCGGCCGAATCGGCAGTTCGCCCAGCAGTCCGGCTCCGGCGCCGCGGGGGAAGAACAGGAACGTCAGCACCGCCGTGCTCAGCGCCACCACCAGCACCAGCGCCGTCAGCCGCCGCATCGACTGCGCCAGATACCGCTGATCCTGCCGCAGCGTCGATGGACTGACCTGCTCCGGCGGAATCGCAAAGGACTGCCTTGCCCGGTCCGCCTCGCACTTGAGGTGAAACAGCAGGCAGCAATACAGCGACAGCACCAGATAGGCCAACAGCAGCACCGCAAACAGCAGGCTCGCGGTGTTGATCGCCGCGGCCACCATCAGCAGCAGACTCAGCACCAGCAGTTGCGCGTAGTCCCGATTGGCCCTCTGCTCGTAGAGCTTGACCATCTGCAGCATCGCCAGGAACTGCCCGATGTACGCCAGAGGCGGCCCGCCCAGCCGCCACACCTGGTCCACGGCATAGGCCAAGGCCAGCAGGGTGGTCAGGTTCGCCAGCCAACGCGGAAGCGGCACGAACCGGCCGGTATGCACCAGCCACGCGTTGAGACCCGTCGCCACCGCAAACAGCCCGAGCAGCCCCGGGGCATCGGCCGCCATGGAAAAACCGATCGCGCCGGTCATCAGCACGGCATACAGCACAGGCTTGAACTGGCGAACGTCGTACATGGCTGGTTTACCGTGCCGCCGCGCCGGCGGGCGACCAGGCCGCCGCTTGCTCCCGGGGTCTCTGGTCGGCGGGCATGCACCTGGAAAAGTCCACCTCTGGGTCGAACCTGAACCATTGCCGGGCCTGGTCGGACGCCGCGGAGATCAGCAGCCAGTTGCCCCTCGACTGGTCAGCGAGGCCGAGGGATTGCGGGTACGGAGTCAGCAGCACGTTGGTGGTGGCGGCCGCCCGCAGGCGATTGGTGTGCGCCACCAGTTGCGACAGGTCGTGCCGCTCGTTGAGCGGCAGTTTAGCCAGCGTCGCCAGGACGTCGCGGGCGTGCCGCTTGCCGCGATTGGGCGCGATGGCGACCCACTCCCCCGCCCACACCACCAGCCCGACCGACAGGCCCGCCGACAAGGCATGGTCCGCCAGCGACGCGGCCATGGCGATCGTCCGCTCCACCGCCTCGTGCGTGGCGGGGCGACGGTCGCGCAGATGCGTTTCCACCAGCAAAATCAGCCTCGGCGGCGCCACCTGCGTCATCTCCCGCGCCACCAGATCGCCCGTGCGAGCGGTGCGCCGCCAATAGATCAACCGGGGGCTCTCGCCGTCGCGAAACTCGCGCAGACCATAGAACTCGTCCGTGCCACCCCGCCGCGGCTTCATGGTGGATGTGCTGCTTTCGGCCGACACGCACAGGCTCAGCAGCCTCGGGCTCACCTGCCCGATCGCTGGATAGACCAGCACCCTTCCCGGCTGCTGCCGCTCCACCGCGCGTTTCAGAAAGCCGAACGGAAAGCTCGTGCCGATCTGGTAGCGGCCCAACACGTGCAGCCCGCGCCGCTTGGCCACCACCACCGCGGGCACCACCGCCGTCATTCCCGCCGCGGCGTGGAGCATGTACGCCTGCACCTGCGTCGTGAACGCTTCGGTGCCCTCCAACTCGGCCAGAAACACGGACAGGCTCGGCCAGAATCGCTTGTGGTTGGTGATCCCATATTGCAGAGTGGCCCGCTGCCCCACAGCCAGGTGCTCCGGAAAATCCCGCCGCACCTCCAGCCCCCGCAGAACCATGCGGCTGACCATGCCCGACACCCACAGCACACCCAGCATCAAGCCAAAAACCGCGAACAGCAGGTTGGTCTGGCTGTTGATGGCCGCCACCCCCATGAACATCATCATGGAGCAATACACCAGCCCCGTCACGGAGAAGTCGAACGACGGCTTCTTCCGCACCGGCGTGGTGTCCGTCCCCGATCGCACACGACGTCTGCGGCCGAACATCCGGCGCGATTGTAGATGACGCGGCAGGCTTTTTCGACGGCCTGCCCAAGGTTGCCTGTTCGGTTGCGGGCGGCCGGCTACTTCTCGCGCTCTCTGGGCTGCGACTTCTCGGGCTGCTTCGCAGGCGGCTTGGGCTGCGACTTGTCGGACTCCTTCGCAGGCGGCTTGGGCTGCGACTTCTCGGGCTGCTTCTCCGGCTGCTTCGCCGGCGGCTTGGGTTGTGCCTCGGCGGGTTGCTTGCTCTGTGCGGCGGCCGGCGGCGTGTCGGCAACCGCTACGGCCCCCTTGATTCCCGCCGCGTGGAACAGGATGTTGCCCATGAGGTCCGTGGCACTCTGCGGGGCGTAGCCGTGAATGCCGTCCACCAAGTGCCCCACGAGGCCCACGCTCAGGTCTTCGGCCGAATAGACAACCGCCAGCCGCCCGTCCAACTCGATCGCCTTGATTCGCGGCGCCCTCATCGACCCGATCGTGCGCCTGGCAAATCGCCGGTACTCCACCTGGTCGCACTTGGCCGGCGCGGCGAACAGCGCATGATTGGCCGGCAGCGTCCGCAGCTTCTGATTCGGAAAGATCGCCGCCAACTCTTCCTCAGCCGCGGCCGCAAACTCGCCGATGCCGCCGGCCGCGTCGATCACCAGCGTTCCGCCGGCGGTCACATAGCTTTGCAGTTCCTGCCGCTGCGTCTCGGTCAGTTTGAACCGCGCTGTTCCCGTCAGATGCGCCACCTTGTATCCCCCGGCGAGCTTCCCATCGCCCAGTTTCACGGCCGCAGTTTCCACGCCCGTGCCATAGGTATTGCTCAACACCGCATCCAGCCTGGCCCAGCCGCCCGGCTCAGGGTTCCAGTTGCCTGCGTATTCCAGCCGCGCGACCCTGATCGTGTTGGCCGGCTGGCTCCGCTTGATCACGATATGTGTCTCGCCCTTGTTGCGCAGGTTCGTGCGGTCCACCAGGTAATGGAAGATGTTGGCCGGGGTTTGCCACATCGCCTCCCGGCCGCCGGTCACCCGCGACTGCCAGTAGCGCGCCGGGTCGCCTTTCAGCAGCACCATGATCTCGCGGCAGCCGTTGCTCAACCCCAGCACGCTCATCGTCTGCGCGCCGGGCTTTCGCGGGAACTGCTGGCCCGTGTAGATGATGTGGTTCGCCGGCAGGTCGCGGAACTCGTAGTTGGGAAACAGCTCCCCGGCCAGCTTGCGGAAAGACTTCTCGAAGCTCATGCTGTTGCAGTCGGCGTTGCCCATGATCAGGCCGCCCTGCTCGATGTACGTCTTGAGCTTCTGCTTCTCGTCGGCCGTGAACGACAGGTCCTGGTTGCCGGAAATGTAGAGGATGGGCGCCTCGTGCAGGTCCTCCACCGGCACCCGCAGGTTCACGATCTGCCAGTTCAACAGCCGTTCGGTCTGCTTGCTGAACCACCTTGTGAAGTTTGCCACGTCGCGCGGCCGCTGGTTCCAGTTCCCCGGCCGGGGCGTGTCCCCCCGCGTGTCGATCGAATACTCCAGCTTGTTCATCACCACGGGGGCCCGGCCGTACACCAGGAACAGCAGCGAGAAGCACTTGTCGGGAATGCCGCTGCCGGGGTTGCGGATGATGATGTCGGACCCATGGCGGTACCAGTCAAAGGTCCCGAAATACTTGTGCCCCGACGCCACCCCGATCCGCTCCATGTTGTAAAGCGTGTAATGCTGACGATTGCCGCTCGAGCCGGCGTTGTCGGCGATATACTTCAGGCCCTTCTCGATATTCTCGTCGCCGACGTTGCCGGTGCATTCCACGCCCTGGTTGCCGTACAGCATGTCGCGGGTGATGAAAAGCGTCGCCACCCCGGCCGTCGCCATCGACAGCCGCGAAGCGCCCGTCTGATAGGGCCAGCCGCCGTCGGCATTCTGGCTCTGCCGCCAGGCCTTGTCGATGCGCTGCCAGGCATCCAGGGGGATTTCGATATCCTGCATGGCGCACGCCCAGAGCCCCAAAACCCCATAGTTCGAGCAGCTGTGGTCGGTTCGCCCGCTGGGGCCTTCGCGGATGGGGTAGTTGAACATGCCGTTGGCCTTGATGCTTTCGTACAGGGCCCGGGCATCCTCCGACAACAGTTGCCGCACGTTCTGGTGCTGCTGCACCTTCGGCACGTACTGATACGCCAAGGTCCGGCACGCCATCGCATACACGCCCTTGATCGGATAGGCCTTCAGTTCCTCGATCGCCTTGGCCATTACCGGGTCCTGGTGGCTCACCCCGGCCGAAAGCAGCGCGTACGTCGCCAGCGCCAGCACGCCGCCTTCCTGGTTGTGCCCGCCGGGCTTCATCGCGGCCGCCCCGGGCAGCGCGGCATAGATCTCTTTCTTGAGCCGCTCGATGGTCTGCTCCACCTCCTGAGGGGTGGCAGCCGAGCTCAACCGCGGAACCACGAGCAGAAGCAGCAACGATGACTTGAAGATGGTGCGCATGGCCTGTCGGACTCCGGTATCTGGCCTCGGCTCGGATCCCCCGGCGGGCAAGCCCATCGCAGCCGCCCGCACCCGGTCTGTGCCGTCGCCCCCGCTACATCATACACAGACTCTTGCCTCCGGCCAAGCGTATTTTCACAAATCCCCTGGCGATTTTCCGCCGGTTTACCTGACCGTGAGATTCTGGTACGTTCGCTCCCCGACCATGACTCAAACCGACGGCCACATAAAGCACTTTGTGCTGGACACCAACGTCCTGCTGCACAACCCCTCGGCGCTGTTCATGTTCGCGGACAACGAGGTGGTCATCCCCTTCGACGTCATCGAGGAACTGGACAAGTTCAAAACCCAGAACGACGATTTGGGCCGCAACGCCCGCACCGTCATCCGACACCTGGATCGACTCCGACAGCAGGGCAACCTGGCCCAGGGCGTGCCCGTCCAGGAGACCGGCGGCCGCGTCCGCGTCATCCTCGAGGAAGACCAGAAGCTCTGTCCCGGCCTGACCGCCAATACCCCCGACAACCGCATCATCTGCTGCGCCTACTCGCTCCATCAGGAGGGTAAGCGGGTCGTCTTCATCTCCAAGGACATCAACGCCCGCATCAAGAGCGACACGCTCGGCCTCAAAACCGAGGACTTTGAGGCTCAGAAAGTGGACTTCGACCGCCTCTATACCGGCTGGCGCGAAGCCGAAGTGCCCTCCGAGGTCATTTCCAACCTCTTTGCCGCCAAACAGGTCCAACTGGACATTCCCGACCTGGTGGCCAACGAGTTCGTCCTCCTCAAGGACCGGCAGCAGCAGAACCACACCGCCCTGGCCCGCCACAAGACCGACGGCCTGATGGTGCCGGTCCGCCCGCGACGCTCGCCGGTCTTCGGCATCATGCCCCGCAACCTCCAGCAGACCATGGCCCTGGACCTGCTGCTGGACGACTCCGTGAAGCTGGTGACTCTGCTCGGATCGGCTGGCACCGGCAAGACCCTGCTGGCCCTGGCCGCCGGCATGACCAAGGTCCTCAACGAGCAGGCGTATCACAAGCTCCTGTGTGCCCGGCCGATCATGCCTCTCGGCCGCGACATCGGCTACCTGCCCGGCGGCAAGGACGAGAAGCTCACCGCGTGGATGCAGCCGATTTTCGACAATCTGTCGTACCTGCTGTCCAGCCGCCTGGCCAGCGAGGACAAAAGCGCCCATACCGCCCTCTCCACCGTCGAGCAACGCATCGACCAGCTCATCCAGAGCGGCCAGGTCGTCCTCGAGCCGCTGACCTATATCCGCGGCCGCTCCATACCCCGCCAGTTCATGATCGTGGACGAGGCCCAGAACCTCACCCCCCACGAAGTCAAGACCATCGCCAGCCGCGTCGGCGAGGGAACCAAGCTCATCCTCACCGGCGACGCCACGCAGATCGACAACCCCTACCTGGATTCCAGCAGCAACGGCCTGTCCTATATGATCGAGCGATTGAAGGGCCGGCCGATCGTCGGCCATGTGACGCTGGCCAAGAGCGAGCGCAGCGAACTGGCCAGCCTGGTGGCGGAGGTGCTCTGAGACTACCCCCGCGCGTGCGGGCGCGGAATCCCATCGCCGGAGGCGCGCAAAGGAGCCCCATGAGATATGTCTTTGGACTGGTCGGACTGCTGGTGGTGTTCGGCGTCCTGCTGATGATCTGGTCACAGACCCAGGTGCCCGTCATCAAGACCGGACGCGTCGCCCAGATCGAGGCCGCTCGCATCGCCGGCCAGGATGAACAGGGCGTGCGAGCATCCGACTCCATCACCCTCAGCCCCACCTTCGTCAACGGCGCCCTCCGCAGCATGCGTGTGGACGGCCTGATGAGCGCCGGGCCGATGCAGTCGCACTTTGGCCTTCAGAAGGATGACGAGATCATCGCCATCATCGACCGCGGCGTTACCTTGCATGTCCGCGAGCAGGATGAGGACATGGCCAAAGGTCTGATCCTCCAGGCCTACCAGACGCGCGGTCAACTGGTGGTGCTGCGCCAGGGCCAGCGTCTGACGCTGCCGGCGGACGCCGGACAATGACGGCACCATCGCCATCGGTCGCCTGCTCCCGCCGCGTGTGGCGACGGGCCAGCGCTCCCCAAGTCCATACCGCGGGATGAAACGGGGCGGTTGCTCGCCCGTCACATCGCCGTTTGCGACGGGCTCAAACTGGAGAATCGCCGGCCGCGGCCGATGCGGCGCCGCTGCTCCCGGGGCGGTGCAACTATGGAACCCGTTGGTTCAGGCGCGCCAGCGGTCGGCCGTCGAAGTTGAACGCCTCCAGCTGCGACCCGGCCGGCACAAGAAACAGAAGCGCCAGGTCAGAAACCTCCCCCTCCACCTGCTCCACGCTGGCCTCGCCCGGGCTGCTTGCGTAGGCCATGACCAGGAACGACTGGTTGGCCCTGTCCACCTGGGCCCAGGCCCCCGAGGGCGGGTAGGCCTTGCCGCCCGCCACGAGCTGGAAGCTGCCCAGTCGCGACGCCCATTGCCACGGTTGGTTCGGGTCGGCCCGGCAGAGGATCTGGACGACTCGCTGGCCAGTGGGCGCCAGCAGTTCGCCCACCTTGTGCTGCCCCATCGTCAGCCGCTGGATCGGCTGCTCCGCCGTCACCTTGATCGTCGCGAACTTCCCCTCCTGCAATACGGCTTCCACGCCAAGCTGGCTGACCAGGCCGTCCTCCGCGGGGGTGCCCACGTTGATCGGCTTGGGCAGATGGGCGCTCAGAAGCACCTGCTGGAACACCACCGGCCCGCCCTCGGCGGGCGGCGGCGGGGGCGTGGCGTCCGCCGGTCCGCGATCGGGCGGCGAGGAGCGGGATACCTGCGGCGGAAGACCGTACTCTCCCTCCTTCCGCAGCAGCGCGATCTGCGGAACCCGCCGGTCGCCTTCCTGGACCATCGGTACCGGCGGTATGCCCCTCTCCACCGCCCGCTCCGAAAGATCGATCCGCGCCAGTCGCTTGATCTCGACAAACACCCCATCCTTCACGCGGTCCTTGGACAGAACCTGATCCTCGGGCAACACGAAGGCAAAATCGGCGCCGCGGTCGGCCAGAGCCAGCAGGAAATCATCCGGGGCGTTGCGCCACAGCGTCCCCCTTTCGACCGTGCCGATCGGGAAATGGTTCTTGCCCCCGGCCACCAGCCGCACCGACGCCGGGCTGAATCGCACACGGTTGTCCTTGTCTGAGGCGTTGATGTCGAACACCACCCGCACCACCAACAGGGTCTCCCCGCGGGATGTCTCGAACACCGGCTTGGAGGCCAGGTTCTTCTCCTTGCGGTACCGGACGCCGACTCCGTACTGATCCGTCTCCTTGGACCGGGCACCCTCGGCATCCACCTGCGGCAGCGACCTCACCGTGTAAACCGTCTTGAGGCTCACCTGGTTCTCCAGCATCGTCCGCCTCGCCGCCGACTGGATCCCCGTGCGCTGGCCGAACAGCTCCTGCAGGTAGCTGGGATGCACGCTGGTCAGCGGCCGGCCCGTTGACAGCGAGCCCTTCTCGCCGCTGACCATCGCCGCCGTCGCCAGCACGATCTCGTCGGCCGGCACCCACAGCGTCTCGGGTTCGTCGGCCAGGAACTTCTGGGCGTTGAGCACCTCCAGGTCGTACTGTTCCTGCCCCCGACCCAAGCGCAGTCCGACCGTCACCGATTCCGACGGATAGCGCTGGTACATCGCGATGGACTGCCCCAGCGGCAGAGCCTGCGCGGCAATGGCCAGGATGCCTGCCGCAAAGGTGCCGGCGATCAAGCCCATGGCGATCGAACCGGCCTTGTCCACGATCACATGGAATCGCACGTTGCCGGGAACCAGCGAGTCGAACAGCGTCCGCAGGATCAGATAGGCCGCGACGAACACCCCCACCAGCGTCAGGGCGTGCGCCTGGTCGGCAAACCGCCCCCGCAGAAGCGCCGCGATGACCCATTCGTGGCAGCCCACCGCCAGCGTCGCCGCCAGAACCGCCACCAGTGCCGACAGCGCAGCACTGAAAAATCCCTGAAGGTAGTGGAAGTAAACCACGACGCCAATGAGCAGGATGATCAGGACGTTGAAGAGCATGGTGGGAACTCAGTCGGTAGTCAGTAGCCAGCAGTCAGGAGCGGGCCGCCGCAAGCGGCCGACGTTGATCACTGCCCGTCTGTTCTCGTTTCTCCTTCATGGCTCACCCCTTCGCGGCCGCATCGCTGGGTCGCCTGGTCGCTTGCTCTGCTTCCCCTTCCCGCAGCACCCTGAGCACCTCCTGCACGCTGGTCTCACCCTCCTCGACTTTCAGCAGCGCCATTTCCTGCAGGTACCTGCTCCGCTGCTTGCGCAGCACCGCGCGCAGCTGGCTGGAGGACGCTCCCGACGCGATCGCCGCCTTGACGTCGTCGTCGATCACGAAAACCTCGAAAACACCGAAACGCCCCTTGAACCTCAGATCATGGCAGAACTCGCAGGGGATCGGATTGCCCTTGGAGTCGCGCAGCGGCTGCGTGCGGGCCTGGAACAGCTGCACCACCCGCTGCGGGTTCATGTTCAGCTTGCGCAGCGTCTCGGGGTCGGGCACGTACGCGACCTTGCACGCGGTGCACAGCCTCCGCATCACCCGGCCCGCGATCACCATCGCCAGCGGTGCGGCGGCCTGCGGATCGTTGCCCATCAGCCGCCGCCACAGGGCCAGCGCCTCCAAAGCGCTGCCCGTCCGCATCCCCAGGTAGCACCGACGGTTCTGCTCCGATGCGTAACGCGCCAGCTCCCGGGCGCTGGCCGGATTGTCAATCTGATCCACCATCAGCACGTCCGGCTGTTGGCTGGTCACCCATTCCACCTGCTTGAGCTCCTCGGTCGGGTTGGCGGTGGCCGGCAGCTTCGTCTGCGTGATGCCCTCCAGGTCTTCCGGCGGCGCATGCTCGATGGTCTGGATGTGCTGCAGGAACGCATCGTGCGCCCTTAGAATGCCGTACAACAGGCTGGTCAGGCCCTGGCCCTTGGGCGCCGCCAGCAGCACGATGCCCCGGTTGGCCTGGATCACCGAGCGGACGGTTTCCAGCTGCGCAGGGTCGAACCCCAGTTGCTCCAGGCGGCGGTCGTGCCGCTTCTTGGGGTCCACCGTCAGCCGCAGCGATTCCCCGGCCGTGCTCCCCGCCGTCAGCACGGCGATCTCCTGCCTTCTGCCGTTCAGAACGGTGCGTATCGAGCCGGTCTGCGGCTTGCGCCTGTCCGATACGTCCATTCCCGCGATCTGCTTGACGTAGGTGATGGCCTCGGCGGCCGCAACCCGGTCGACGCTGGGGGCGGCGTAGGTGTATCCGTCCACCGAGAATGTCGCCGTCGCCGCCCCTTCCCCCGCCCGCAGTTCAATTCGTTCGGCGTTCTTCTTCAAAGGCTCGGCCAGCAACTGCTGAAGCGTGTCATATCCCACACGCTGCGGGCTTTCCGCGTCCGGCGGCTCGATGGCGTTGCCCCGGGGCCCGTAGAGCATGACCTTCCCTTCCTGGGCTTTCGGTCCCTTCTTCCTGCCCGCAAAAAGCCCCGACGCCCATTTCCCGAAATCCTGCTTGATGTCGGCCAGGCCCACCTGCTGGTGGCGAACGCCCAGGTACACGCCAATACCAAGCAGCAGCACTCCCCAGAGCACTCCGTAGGCGATCAGGAATCCCGGCAGCAAGAAAAACAGCACCAGTCCCGCCAGGCCTGAGAGGAAAAGCCCCGCGTTGACCAGCTCGCGCGGAAGATGGGCGGCCGTCGTGTCCTTGTCGATCCACGTCAGCAACCGCGCCCAGACCAGCGCCACCGCTACGACCGCCAGCACCTTGACGACGCTGACATACCTGCCGTCTCCCACTGCCGCCAGCATCACGATAGCCGGTTGCATGCATGTCCCTTACGTTGGGGTCCTCAACCTTGCCGAGCCCCATTCTAAATCATGGTCGCGTCCGCCGCTACCGGTTACTCCAGCGGGATGCTTCCTTCGTCGTCGCCCTTTCTGCGCCTGGCCGCCGGCTGCTGCGGATCGATCGCCTGCCGCGGCGGCGGCGGTTCCTCGCGCGTCGCCGGTTGCTCTCCGCTCAAGGGCACGATCACGTTCTCCTGCCGGTCCCCCCGGCCGATCGCATCGAACGCGCGGGCAAACTCCCCGCTCAGTTCCCTCAGCGACAATCCCCCCGTCGCCAACACCAGCAGCACGAATGCCGCCACGTTTCCCAGCGCCGCCAGCCATTGCAGCGGGGCCAGTGTGAAAGCCTGCATCGCCATCGACACCACCAGCACCGCGAAGGCCGCATAGAACTGCGCATGCACCCGCACCAGTCGCGGAAACACGATACATACGAACACGAACCCCACGAGAACGGCAGTTACGGCCGCCATCGCTCACCTCAGGTGCGGACCGAGTTCAGAAGGCTTTCGTTGGCCGGGTGCTTGGCCAGCGCCTCCAGCAGGCTCTTCATGGCCATAGCCGGCGGCATGTTCAAGAGATGCCGCCGGATCACCCTGGCCGCCGCCAACTGTTTCTCGCCGAGCAGCTTCTCCTCCTTGCGGGTGCCGGACTGCGGGATGTTCAGCGCGGGGAAGATGCGCTGATTGGACAGATCGCGGTCCAGCGTCAGTTCCATGTTGCCGGTGCCCTTGAACTCCTCGAAGATCACCTGGTCCATGCGGCTGCCCGTGTCGATCAGGCACGTCGCGATGATCGTCAGGCTGCCCCCGTGCTCGATCTTGCGCGCCGCCCCGAACAGCCGCTTGGGAACTTCCAGTGCCCGGTTGTCCAGACCGCCGGACAACGTCCGGCCCCCGCCGCGCTGACCGGCATTGAATGCCCGGCCCAGCCGTGTCAGCGAATCCAGCAGCACCACCACATCCCGTCCATATTCCACCAGCCGCTTGCAACGCTCGATCACCAGCACCGCCAGGTCCAGATGTTTGTCGATCGTGTTGTCGTTGCTGGAGGCATACACCTTCCCGGGGACGTTGCGACGCATGTCCGTGACTTCCTCGGGCCGCTCGTCCACCAGCAGCAGAATCAGCTCCACCTGCGGATAGTTCGCATGGATGCCCCTGGCCACGTTCTGAAGCAGGATCGTCTTGCCGGTTCGTGGCGGGGCCACGATCAGACCTCGCTGGCCGAATCCCACCGGAGCCAGCAGATCGATCACGCGGGTCGTGTACTCATCGGGCCGATGTTCCAGCCGCAGCATCGGGTGCGGATCCAGCGGCGTCGAATCGTACAGACCGGTTTTCCCCACATACTCCTCCGCCGGCCTGCCTTCGATCGTCCAAACCTGGCGCAGGGAACGCCCCTTGATCTGCCCCTTGACCAGAAGTCCAGGCCGCAGGCTCATGTCCCGGATCAGCGGGCGCGGCACCACAACCCCGCCCCGAACCGGCCGCAGGAGGTGGCCGGGGTCGCGCAACTCGCCGTCCTGCCGCTCATCCTTCACCTGCAGAACGCCCTCAATTTCGTTGTCGTTCGTGTGCATGCTCCGTCCGTCAGCGGCCGGTGGCGCTCTCCTCCACCCACCGAGCCTGCTCGCTGTCGCTGTATTCGTATGGTGTCCGCCGCAGCGCCGGGCCTGCCTGCCAGCCCGACGCTCCTGTATCGCGGAAGTCCGGCCATCGAAGAGGCCATACCATACATCATGTGCGTCCGTAAATCAAAGCCCTGCAACGCGCTAGACAGGCGCCACGCCTCTCATACCGTCCACCCGCTCAAGGAAAGTGAGTCCGGTAACTTGCGTTGACGGGGCAATTCTGCTAAAAGTCCTACCTGGACCGGCAGGCCAGTCTGCACCGTTCAGGCAGCGGGTGCCGGTTTCTAGGGAAAAGGAGATCCTTGCTATGGCCAAGAAGACCAATCCATCGTCGAGTGCGACCAGCGCGACCGGTTCGGGCGTGAAAGCCACCACCCCGGTTCGCAACAGTGCTGTACCTCCACGGTCCACCCCTGTCGCTCGCCGCCAGCCCACCCATGAGGAGATCGCCCGCAGGGCCTACGAGATCGCCATGAGCGGCCAGGGCGGGAGCGACCTGGACAACTGGCTGCGAGCCGAACGCGAACTCCGCGGCAACTGAGCGACCTCAGCCCAGCAGCCCGCGAAGGTAGGCGGCCTCCTCTCGTGCAACGACTTGAGGGTCCTCTCCGAACCACTCCACGGAGATGTATCCTCTAAACCCTGCGCGGGAAAGGCTTTGCACGATTTGACGCCAATCCATATCACCATCGGCCAGGCGGCAGGCTTTGCCCGCCCGGCTGTTGGTGGCGTGAACATGCGCAATGTGCGGAGCCAGGGCCGTCAGTGCCTGGCCGTGACCATCCTTGAAGGTAGATGGCTGAAAGATAACCTTCAAGGCGGGGCGGTCCGCAATCTGCAGTAGCCGAAGCGTGCCCTCTACGCTATCCGTGAGGTTCCGGGAGTGTGTTTCCAGGCACCACAGGATGCCTGTCGCCGCCGAGTGATCGCATAGGTGGGCAAGGGCCCTGCCGCAGCGGTTCCACTGCTCGTCGGTGGCGTCCTGGCTGGAGGTTTTGCCTGTGAAGACCCGGATGCCGCGCGCCGACAGCAACTCCGCTTCCTCCAGGACCTCAAGCGCCTGGGTCATGCTCTGCTGCGCTGACGCCTGGCTGGTTGTGAAATCGAAATAGGGCGACACCATCGCCACGGACAAACCCAGCGCAACCAGCAGTTCCCGAACCTGCTCCCGTTCATCCCGCGACAGGCCGGCCAGGTGCGGCCACCAGATTTCCACGCCGTCATAGCCCGCCTCCGCAAGGATCGGCAGAATCTCATGCAGCGGCCGCTCGATCGCGCGGTCCCTGCCCCACTTGTTCTTCTGGAAGCCAATGGTGCAGAAACTGATCTTGATGGGGTCCGCCGCCATGTTCGCCGTCTGCCCGAAAGGACCGGCCCGCGCTAATACCCTCCGTCGCGAATGCGCTGCAGCGATTCGGGGAAGGGATAGCGCGGGAACATGCCCGTTGGCGAGGCGTGCCACATGGCTGGCGACGGATAGACATCGCCCGCGTAACCCGCCTCGTACATCGTCCGCAGCACCGTCTCAAAACTCGGCTCGGTGCCGCTCTCGTCCACCAGGCAGTTGGCTCTGGCGCCCAGGAAACTCACCGACGCCGAGGGAAGACGGCCGGGCTTGTGCTGGATCATCTCCACGACGATCTTGTAGGCGGCTTTCAGATCGCCGATGGTCAGGTGCGGCCGGCCGGCGGGCCTCAGCACGGCGAGCACCTCCACCATGTCCATGTCGTATTTGAGCACCTTCACGCGGTCGCCGCCGGTGGCAAACTGCTTCGCGTAGGCCGTGATCGACGCCACATCCCATTGGCTGGTCGGCAGCAGCGCCGCCAGCTGCGAGATGATGCCGTGGCTGTTGTCCTGGGCGTTGACGGCGCACACCAGGCTGCGGTATCGGCCGGCCAACAGGTCCTCCAGCAGGTGCTGCCCCCACATGATGCGGATGTGCGGCCGGCGATCGGGAACCTTGGACGGCAGGGCGTCGGGAACGAGGATCAGCCGGTCGGCCAGGTCCTCGTGCTCCCGCTGCATCAGCGTGTCGCCCTCGCCGTCATAGATGCGGGGACGCTCGGCGTGCGTGGACATGAAGTCTCCCTAGTCCTTTTCGGCCAGCTTGGCCACGCGGTGATCGAACATGAAAATGGCGCCCACGTGGTTCTCGACCTTTTCGGCCATCGCCACGAAGTCCTCGCACCACTTCTCCTCCTCCACCTGCTCCTCGATGAACCAGAGCATCGCCTGCTGAGTGGCCAGGTCGCCCTCGCCGGCGGCCAAATCGTAAATCCTGTGAATGGCGGCGGTGTTGGCCCGCTCAAGGGCACGAGCGTGTTGGCAGACCTCCAGCAGACCGCCGAACTTCGTCCGCGGCGCATCGATGCCCGTCAGCACCACCTCGCCTCCGGCGTCCTGCACGTATCGGATCAGTCGCATGGCATGCGAGCGTTCCTCGCCGGCCTGTTTCTCCATGTATCTGGCCAGCCCCGGCAGCTGTTGCCGGTCGAACCAGACCGACATCGCCAGGTAGTTGTGCGCGGCCGTCAGCTCATGCTGAATCTGCGCGTTGAGGGCGTTCTGAAGTTTCTCTTTCAACATCGCAACGAGGCTCCTTCCACTCAGCGGATTACCTTTCCTGCGACGTGAGCATATCTGCGAGCCGGCGGCAGCGCCACCGTCGCTCCGCCCCATCGTCGCTCAGTACCATACGTTGAGCACCAGCGCCGGCTCGCGGATCTTGCCCTCGAACTGGCCGATCGTCGTGGTGACGAACTTTACCTCGATCTCCGGGTGCTGGTCCAGCCACTCGTTGATCTTGTCATCCAGAAACGCCATCCCCTCGTCGCTGAGGCGGCCATGGAACGATCGCACCCGAATGGCGCCGCGGCCGGTCACGAAGGGCTGCCGCTTGTACTTGGATTCCCTGTGCATCCCCGGCACGGCGAAGGCGCGGATCTTGCTCGCCCCGGCGCCGTCGGCAGGCGACTTCTGGCTGGGCTCTTCCTCGACCAGCGTGATCGGCTCCAGATCCTCCTGTTTGACGGGCTGCATCGGCACCGGCGCGATTTTCGGCGGCGATTGCCCCGCGGGCGCCGACGGCTGCGCTGGGGGGCGAAGGGCCGGTTGCGGGGCCTGTTGCGGCTGAGGCGCACGGGGAGCCTGCGGCGGATGGGGAGGCTGCGGCGGCGTCGAACGGAACTGGCTCATCGGACCTCCTGCATGATCTGGGCGTACCAACACGCAGTATAGCAGATGGCGGCCAGAGCAAAAGGCCCGCAGTCGTCCTGGCAAAAGCGCGATCGGGACTCCGCCCCCGTTTGGAGGGAGTCCCGATCGCTTGCGAGCCGGATCTCAGTCAGCCGGCCGCATGGTGCGCCGCAGGGCCGCCATCGCACCCATCGCAAGTGCGACGACGGCAGACGCCGGTTCAGGAATCGCCTCCATCGCCGCATCGTGCTGGCTCTGGCTCAGGCCGTTGTTGAACACGATCCAGAAGGGATCGGAAACGTAGTCGGTCCCCCCGTGCGAAAGCGTCAACGAAAGGTTGAAGGCGTAGATGCCGTCGGCCGGCGGCACGTAGCCCAGATCGCCGGGCACGTTGCTGGCCCCCGCTGCGGCAAAGAGGCTGGTGACAAAGTGCCTGTGCACGCTGCCATCGGCCGCCACCGACTGAATCAGGCTGCCGGTCTGCGGTCCGCTGGTGCCGGTGAGCGTCCGCTTGGCCGAATTCATCGATAGCTCGACGAATGACCCGGCCGGCGGAAGCGACCAGTCCACGGCGCCGATGCCGTTCCAGTAGAGCAGGCTGCTGGCGATGTTGTAGCGCAGGGCCGCCCCGGCGGGGAGGCCGCCCACGCCCGCGCCCTGGTTGACTCCGGGGTCGGAGACGTTGAACGGATCCAGCGGCTCCTCGCCAAAGTCATAGCCATAGACCGAGATGGGAGGCGGGTAAGCGGTCCCGCCGTGGTCGCGCCCGCCGGTCATCAGCTGGCCGCCGACCAGGTAGGGCGAGACGTCGAAATGCGCGCTGGCCGAAGCGACCAGCAGGGAAAGAGTCACGATGCCAGTTGCAAAGAATCGCATGACTGAATCTCCAAGGAGAAAAAGATGGTTCTACTGAGCCACTTGCGGGTCGAACCGGTTGCGCGTGCGGTCGGTGTACACCTCGGCGAACGGCAGCGTCTCGACGTGACTGTCGAGAAACCCCCAGTTCGCCCGCGCCTGCCAGGTCTTGGGCTGGCCACCGTGCTGGTGGAGCTCCAGGTGAGCGCCGGCCTTGGCCGGCACGTTCCCCACCCACAGGTCCACGTGGGGATGGTCGGAGCCGGCATACTCGCCGGTCTCGGCCATCTCCACAAACTGGATGGTGGCGCTGGGGCGGCGAATCTGCGTGATCTTCACGTAGGGCCCGCCCCAGGGACACAGGTCCCGGTCCAGAAACTCGTTGATGCCGTAGCTGGTCCGACGATACACGTCCGTGCCGGGCGGCACAGGTGAGCCGCCCGGCCAGTGCGGGCTGTCGTCCGACGGGCACCGTGCCACGAGCTTGTTCTGGTAATAGCTCTGCAGCGTATTGAACCAGGCAACGCCCTCGTGCGAGTGGGCCCCGCCGTGGGCCATTCCGGCCTGGATCAGCGCCCCGTTGTTGTCGTTGGCGTACATCGCCGCTGCCAGGAGCATGTTGCGCATGTTCGAGAGGCAGTTGGCGGTGTTGGCCGACTGCCGCGCGCGGCTCAGCGCCGGCAGCAGCACGCCGATGAGAACAGCGATGATGCCGATGACGACCAGAAGTTCCACCAGCGTGAAAGCAGATCGCTTGCGCATGGCTTCTCCCGCGGAAAGTCAACAAGAATCGTCCGTCTGGCCCAAGGGCGCCGCCGGCAGCGATGTGCCGGTGCTGCGACCGTGAGCCCCATCGGAACTGCGTGTATCACGGGATGGCGGGTGGGCCGCGTCCCCAGTAGGTGAGCACCACCGGGGGCAACACGGGCCGCGGTGCAGCAGTGAACGCCGCAAAGGTCGCCTCTTGGGGTGCCCGGCAGATTGCGCCAACCAGGCCCCAAGTGCCCAGCGATCGCGTGAACTGGCAGACCAGACAGTCCACCGGATGGTGCGTCCGGCCATGCGCCATGACGCCGCCTTCGGCGTGGTGGCACGCCGCGTGCTCATGCCCCGGCGAATGGTCGTGCCCGAGGCGGTGAACTGGGCCCGCCAGGACCATCACGATCGCCAGCCAGCCTGGGAACATCCCCCGCGCCATGCGGGAGAGGAGACCCGTGGCTCGATTGGACCGGTGATTGTCCGCAGACGCAGCCATCCGTCGTACCGATTGCTTTGGCCTACCGCCGCTGTCGTCGCCTTACCAGAAGTCCCCCGCCCGCCACCAGCAGGCCCAGCGACGACGGCTCGGGCACGGCCGCAGCGGTGGCGAAGGACTGGTTGTAGTTCTGGCTGAGCCGCAGGAGGTCCGCAAAGTTCACCTGCGTGTCATAGTTGAAGTCGCCCTGGTCCCAGGTCCTGCCCGAAGTGTTGTAGTTCTGGCTCAGCCGCAGCAGGTCGCCAAAGTTCACTGTCCCGTCGCAGTTGGCATCGCCCAGTCGGGTGAGCCGGATGAGCACCATCTGCTCACCGTGGGCGTCCGGCCGGCTGGCCACGCCGATCGATGCGCTGGCATGAGAACCCGCGGTCGAATCGATCATCCGCCCGTCGGCGACCGCCGCATTCAGCGCTGCCTCGTCGCCCGCCACATAAACCATCACCTGCCGGCCGGCCAGGTCGATGCCGCCGGACACCTGCGAAGCCATGCTTGCCAGCGTCTGGTTGGCGCCCAGTCGGAGCTGTCCACCCGTGACGGACACGCCCAGGTTGGCCACTGCGGCAGTTGCGGCTACGGCCGGCATGCCCGCGTCCGTGTCCAGGTTCATCGTGCCGGATGTGACCAGCAGGATTGCGCCGGCGCCATGTGCCTGAACGCCCGCGATGGACAGCGTGCCCTGGCCGGACTTGCTGATGGTCTTGCCGGCCGAGTTATCGATGCCGCCGCCAAGAAGCAGGCCGGCGCCTCCGGCCACGTCGATCGCCAGATCGCTGGCCGCCGCGGTGATGACCTTCGCGCCGAGGGTCTGCCCATGGCTGCTGACAGCGATGGCCGCGCCGAACGGCGTGATCACGTCCGTGTTGTCGAGCGTTATCGACGCCCCCTGCACGCTGTGGCTGGCGCCGCCGAGGAACAGCCGGCCGATTGTGCAAGGTCCATCGACGGTGACTACAGTCGCAGCGCCTGACATGAGCCGTGCGGTGGCGCCTTTGCCTTGGGGGACCCCGGCCGACCAGTTGCCCGCATCCGACCAGTTCGCCGCCGCGGCGCCCTGCCAGGTGGAATGCACGACCGCGACGCTCTGCATCGCGGCGTCGTGGGCGGCCTCGTCCAGACCGTTGTTGAACACCACCCGGAACGGATCGGACACGTAATGGACTCCGCCGTGCACGAGTTCCAGCGTGAGGCTGAAGGAGTAGCAGCCGGCCGGCGGTTGAACGTAGCCGGGATAGCCAGGAACGTTGCTCGAGCCGGCCGCGCCGTACAGCGATGTCAGGAAGTGCCTGTGCAGGCTGCCGTCGGACAGGACCGACTGGATCAAGCTGCCCGCCTGGGGCCCGCTGGTCCCGGTGAGAGTCCGCGTCGCTGCACCAACCGTCAGTTGCAGATAGCAGTCGCCGGGCGGCGCCGTCCAGGCCACGCCTCCCGTGCCATCCCAGAAGATCAGGCTGTTACGGATGTCGTAATAGAGCGCGGCTCCCGGGGGCAGGCCGCCGACGCCCGGCAACTGGTTGACGCCCGGATCGGCCGAGTTGTACGGGTCCAGGGGATCAACGCCCAGGTCGTAGCCGTACACCCAGATAGGCGGCGGCGTTACCTGACCGCTGTGAGTGAGGCCCCCGGTCAGCAACTGGCCGCCAATGAGATGGGGTGAGATGTCGTAGTGCGCGCCCGCCGTCCCCGCCCCCAGGGCAACGGAGGCGGCGCACGCCAATGAGAGCCGCAAGAGAAAACCTGCCTTGTAGAGACGTCGTGCCAAAAGCTCGGAAGCCCCGGCATGTGCCGTGGTCTCAGCTGAAGGTTTGCCGAAGGACAACGCCAATCGTCTTCCCGCGCATGAACAGCGCGCGCGGGATCAGCATCAGGCGTGCAGGGGTGGGGCTCGACTCCAATGGCTCAGCTGCGCTGACTCACTGCTTGGTTGCTCGATGGGTATCCAGCACAGGCCGACCGGCCGGTCAACCGCCAAGTCTGCGCTGATGGCCGGTCCCTCAGATCCCAACGCGCGTGTGAACTGGCAGATTACGCAGTTGTTCGCGTGGTGCCCGGAGACACTCTTGGCCAGCACCGACTGGTGCCGACGGCCACAATCCGAGTCGCCGCATGCCTCGGCACCATGCCCGTGTCGATGAGACGGCGCCAAGATGGCGACCACGACCAGAAGCCACGCCGCCAGCAATCCCCGGCCCAAGCGCGGCAAGAGCCGCCTTGCGCGGCCGATCCGCTTGCGGAGTTGCCCAACGTGTGGCTGTAGCATGTGCCCGACGTTAGCCACCCAACGCCGTCGGGGTCAAATTCGCCAAATCGACGGCACGCCCCACCTTGACACGGCCGCAGGGCCCGATAGCCTTGTGCCCGCTGTGACCGCCGAAGTCGGCGGCGGATGCTCGAACGCAGCGAGTTATCCGCCCGCCGGCGCGGGAGACCCAACTTCAGGGGCGAAGGTCCTGCTTGTTGAGGGGACCGGGCCGCTTTTCAGGCCCAGCCCGTCGCGGCTTCGAGGCGTGACCCCTCGCCGCCGCGACCCACGCGTCACCTGCTCTTTGGTGAAGAGTTGGCCGCGTGCGTCAGCTAATCCCGCAGGCATGCTGTGCGGTGCCGGCGCCTTCTCGACCCATGGATGGGGCGATAGGGCGGAGCTCCGGGAAAGTCCGGCCTGCACAGCGGGGACCGCACGTGGTGCGGCGTGGAATGCCCGCGCTGCGGCGATCCCGGAAAAGGGCACAACGCCGGACAACGGCGGATGGAGCGGGAAACCCAGGCCACGGGGGCGGCCATGCCGCCTCGTGCCTTCCTCACCTCCCTCGCTCCGGTCCACCCCGACGCTGTGCAAGAACCCCCGTTGTCAGGGGGATGCGAGGCCCCGTTCAATGGCTGAGCGGGGCTTCGCTGTTTCCGTGCCGGCAATCACTGGTGAATCTCGATCACGTCCCGGTCGCGCAGCACCTCGGTGCGGTGCACGTGCTGTCCGGCAAACCGCCCCTCTCCCCACGCCCGCGCATATTTCATCTTTCGCGGCAGGTCCCGATGGATCTCCGCGGCCAGATCCTCAACGGTTGACCCGATCGGCAACGTGAAGGGCTTGTCGTTCTCGGGCGGCCGGCCGGGCTCCTTGGTGTACACCCGCACCAGCGACAGCAGCTCCCAGAACCTGCGAATCAGCGCCTCGACGCCCTCGCCCGTCGCCGCCGACACCGGCCAGACCTCCAGTCGTCCCGTGTAAAGCCCCCCCAACGCCTTGGCCGGCTCGTGCCCGCAAAGGTCGATCTTGTTGGCCGCTATGACCGCGCAAAGTTGCGTGGAGTCCGACGGGTCCATCTCGGCCGCGCGGCGGGTCAGCGCTGTGAGTCCGCACTCGGCCAGCAGGCTCAGGACCATTTCCGCCTGCTCCAGAGGCTCGCCCGAAGCATCGACCACGATCGCGGCGATATCCGCGTTGCGGATCGTCCCCAGCAGCCCGCCCGGCAGATGCCCGGCGGTCACCGGCGGCGTATCGACCAGCTCGATGGGCACATCCTCGAACCTGCACATGCCCGGCACCGGCAGGGCGGTGCTGAACGGGTAATCGGCCACCTTCACCGGCGCATGGGTCGTCCGCCCCACCAGCATGCTCTTGCCGGTGTTGGGCGGGCCGATGAGCACGACCTGTCCCGCTCCGCTCCGCGGCACATGGTACGGGTCGGCGCCCTTCGCGGGCTTGCGCGAGATCGTCTTGCGATACTGGCTGATCTTTCGCTTAAGTTCCGCCTGCAGCTTCTCCGTCCCCTTGTGCTTGGGGATGGTGGCAAACATCTGCCGCAGCGCCTCCAGCCGCTCCTCGTCAGTGGCCGCCTCGCGGTAGCGCTGCTCGGCCTTCTCGTAGTCGGGAGTCAGGTTGGCTGGCATGGTCGCCTCGTCGCCAAGGCGTGGCCATTCTTTGTGGGACCGCCGCGGGGCCACGTTGTGGTGCAGGCTTCAGCCTGCGCCCCAGCCCACGCCGCGGTGCAGGCTGAAGCCCGCACCACAAAGCCCCCACAAAGAATGGCCACGCCCTCGTCGCCAGGCCGATTCTACCGCGCAGACGTTGCGGGTTGTGAGTTGCCGCCGATACACTCTGCCGCGTGTCGCCCCAGTCGCTGGAAAACACGCTGCGATCCCTCTGGCGGCATGGCACGCTCGTCAAGGACCGCCCCTACCGCCAGGTGTGGCGCTTCGAGCACGACGGCAGGGCGTATTTCCTCAAGTTCTACCCGCGCGGCGGCGTGGGTGACCGCCTCCGCCGCCTGTTTCGCGGCAGCCCGGCGATGGCCGAGTTCCTGCGCCTCCAGTGGTTGCAGAAGGCCCGCGTTCCGGCGCCCCGCGGCGTCGCGACGCTCATGGGCTTCCGACTGAACGATCGCATGGGCGACGCATTGATCCTCGAGGCCATCGAGCCGGCCGTGCCGCTCGACCGGCATCTCAACGCCGCGCGGCTCGAGGGGCGCATCCTTCCCGATCACCGCGCCCTTGTCGAACAAGCCATCGCCCTGATCGAGCGACTCGGCCGCGGCGGCCTGGGCCATCGCGACCTGCACCCGGGAAACTTCCTTCTCAGCGAGGGCAAGCTCTACTTGCTGGACGCCTACGCCGTTCGCCGATCGGGCCTGCGGGTGCGGGATGTGGTGTTTCTCGGCCAAAGCGCCCGACCTTTCGTCCACAACAGCGACCTGCTCCGAGGGTGGAAGCGTTTGAGCCCCGGCCAGCCGTTCCCCCGCGCAGCCCGCCACAACCGCCCCGGCCTGCGCAAGCAGTTGTCACGAATACGCGGGGAGAACCGCTACTTCGGGCGGCTGGCCGCCGCGGGGTGGAGCGGGCATTTCTTCAAGCATGCCAAGTACCCCGTCCGCTGGTCGGCCGTCAGCCGCATGGATATCGCCCGGCGCGACTGGCTCGAGGCCTGGCCCATCCTCCTGGGGCAGATCCAGTCGGGGCAACTGGAGATCGTCAAGCAGTCCTCCGGCGGCCAGGTCCTGGCCGGCGAAGTGGTGCTGGCCGGCCGGCCCGTGCCCGTGATCGTCAAACTTGCCGGCGGCAAGTCCTGGCGGCGGTGCATCAGCGATCTGGTCCTGGGCTCGCGAGCAGCCCGCGGCTGGCGCAGCGCCTGGGCACTGGTGTTCCGCGACATCCCCACGGCCTGGCCGATGCTGGTCATGCAGCGCCGCGTGGCTGGCTATCCCGTCGAGTCGCTGATCGTCTTTGAACGTGTGGCCGGAAGAAACCTGGCTTGCGAGGACCTTGCGGCTCTACCCGACGCCGCGCGACGGACGCTTTTCCACCGCCTGGGACGCACGCTGCGCCATATCGAGGAGACGGGCCTGGTGCAGTACGATCCCAAGTGCCACAACTGGATCGTCCACCACGACCCGGTTCTGGGACCGCTGCCCGTGCTGGTGGATGTGGACGGCATCCGGCGGTGGCGGCCGCTGCTGCTGGGCCAGTCTCACGACCGCCTGCGGCGGGCCGTGGCGAGCCATCGCCACTATCGCCCGCAGGACTGGGCGGATGTGTGTCTGGGACATCCGGGCGTCGATCGCCGTATCGCCAAGAAAGGCCCACCGTGAGCGCACCGCAGCGCATCTTGCTCATCAAGCCCAGCAGCCTCGGCGATGTCGTGCATGCGCTGCCCGTGCTGGCGGCGCTGCGACACCGCTGGCCCGACGCGCACATCTCCTGGCTGGTGACGCCGGCCTGCGCGGGGCTGCTGGAGGGCCATCCGCTGCTGGACCAGGTGATCCTGTTCCAGCGCCGCCGGCTGGGGCGAATCTGGCGCAGTCCCGCGGCCGGCGCCGAGCTGGCCGATCTCTCTCGCAGCCTTCGGCACGGCCGCTTCGACCTGGTGATCGACCTGCAGGGACTGTTCCGCAGCGGCTGGCTGGCGTGGCAGTCGCGGGCCCGCTGTCGCGTGGGCTTGAGCAGTGCCCGCGAGCTGGCGTGGGTTTTCTACACCCATCGCGTCGCCGCCGACGTGAACCTGCACGCCGTCGATCGCAACCTGAGGCTGGCCGCGGCCGTGGGGTGCCCGACCGACAGCGTGGAGTTTCCCCTGCACGAATCGCCCGATGCCCGCCAGTACATCGACTCGCGGATTCCTCCCGGCCAGCCCATTGCGGTGCTGCTGCCGGGGGCCAACTGGCTCACCAAGCGCTGGCCGGCCTCTCGGTTCGCTGAACTGGTCGATCCGCTGCACCGCCGCCATGGCCTGAACTGCGTGACGGCCGGCGGACCGGAAACGGCCGAACTGGCCGCGGAGATTCCGGCCCACTACAACCTCTCCGGTCAGACGACGCTGCCGCAACTGGTGGCGCTGCTGCGCCGGGCGGACCTGGTGATCGCCAACGACTCGGGCCCCTTGCATATCGCCGCAGCGCTGGGCCGGCCGCTGGTGGCCGTGTTCGGCCCGACCAGCCCGCAGCGCAGCAGTCCCTACCGCCGCGAAGATAGCGTCGTGCGTCTGGACATGCCGTGCAGCCCGTGCTTTTCCCGCCGCTGCTCGCACCGCAGTTGCCTGCGGTGGCTGGAGGCCCAGGCCGTGCTGTCCGTCGTCCAGCAGCAGCTAGCGCGGCACGGTTGCGGCGCCCTGGCCCGCTGATGACGGCGTGGCGCGCCGGAGGTACACTCTGTTCATGTTGCACACCGCGGTGGCCGACTGGCCCGCGCTTCACGGCGGTTTCTTCCGGAGCGCCCGCGCGCTGGTTACCGGGGGCGCGGGGTTCATCGGCTCTCACCTGGTCGAGGCGCTGGTGACGCTGGGGGCATCCGTGGTCGTGCTGGACGATCTCAGCGGCGGCAGCCGAGAGAACCTGGCCGGCTTGGCTCCCGTGGATTTCGTCGAAGGGTCGATCCTCGACCAGCGGGTTCTGGCGCGGTGCGTTTCCGGATGCCGATGGGTGTTTCACCTGGCCGCCCTGGGCTCGGTCCCGGGAAGCGTCGAGAAGCCCCGGCTGTATCACGAGGTCAACGCCACCGGCACGCTCAACGTGCTGGAGGCCGCCCGTGCCGCCGGCGTACAGCGCCTGGTGTTCGCAGCCAGTTCCAGCGCCTACGGCCAGAACCAGGTGCCTTGGATCGAGACGATGCCCCCCCTGCCGCAGAGCCCCTACGCCGCCACGAAACTGGCCGGCGAGGGCCTGCTGCGCGCCTACTGGGCGAGTTACGGGTTGGATACCGCATCCCTGCGCTACTTCAACATCTTCGGCCCGCGCCAGAACGCCAACAGCGCCTACGCGGCCGTCATCGCCGCTTTCGCCAAGGCGATGCTGTCCGACCGGCCGCCGGTGATCTACGGCGACGGCGAGCAGTCGCGGGACTTCACGTTCGTGCACAACGCCGTCCATGCCAACCTGCTGGCGGCGCGCTGTCGGCGCGCCCTCGCCGGCCAGGTCATCAACGTCGGCTGCGGCACGCGGATCACCGTCAACCGCCTGGCCGCCGAGATGGCCTCGCTGCTGGGCAAGCCTCACCTGCAACCCGTCCACCAGCCCGAGCGTGCCGGGGATATCAAGCACTCCTACGCCGACTTGCGCCTCGCCCGGGAAGTCCTTGGCTACGAGCCGGTGATGGACTTTGCCCCCGGGCTGGCCTTGACCCTGGAGTGGTATCGGCGCGTGCTGGGCGGGCGCTGAACTGTGGACGAACCCTGCCCGGCGCATAGGATACGCCTTACCCGCGGCCCGCCGCGGCCTTGAGGAGAAGCGTCGGTGGCCAAGAGCACCCCCCCCTCCAGTGCATCCCCGGAGCAGCCGCTCCCGTTACAGCAGACCCTGCGCCCCGCCGTCAACCTGCGCAGCGTGGGGCTGGGGATGCTGGGGGTTATGTTGATCTGCGCCCTGACGCCCTTCAACGATTATGTCCTGAACAACACCTTCCTCATCGGCGGCTCCATGCCGCTGGGGGTGATGCTGTTTCTGTTTCTGGTGGTCGTGCTGCTCAACGGCCCGCTGAGCCGCTGGCGCCCACGATGGGCGCTGGGTTCGCACGAGCTGGCGGTGGTCCTGACCATGACGCTCGTGGCGTGCATCTGGCCGGCCTCGGGACTCATGCGCTTCTGGCAGCCGTCGCTGGTGGGTGTCTGGTATCACGCCGCCGACACCGCGGCCGACTTCGAGAAGGTCCTGGAGAAGCTCGACCTGCCCAGATGGTTCTGGACGGACTTCGGGCCGGCCAAGGATCTCCAGGAAAAGATCGGTTCGGGGGTCATCCAGTATTTCTACAACAGCCTGCCCTCAGACGACCCCTACTGGAACTGGCGCACCATCGTCCGGGCGTGGGTGCCGCCGACGCTCGGCTGGGGCGTGTTTTTCCTGGGGATGTTCGGCTCGCTGCTGGGCATCAGCTTCATCCTCCGCCGCCAGTGGGTCGAAAACGAGCGCATCGCCTTCCCCATCGCCCAGGTGCAGATGGGCTTGATTGAAAGCCCCTCGCCGGGGCGATTCCTCAATGCCACGCTGGCCAGCCGCGCTTTCTGGATCGCCTTCATCGCGATCCTGCTGCTGCGCACGCTCATCGGCCTGCAGCCCTACTTCAAGCGCAACATCCCGATGATCTGGATGAACTACGACTTCTATGGGATCATGGGCGACCCGCCCTGGTCCTATCTGGAAGAACAGTTCAAACGCCAGACCATTTACCCCCTGGTGGCCGCGATCATGTTCTTCGCGTCCACGCGGATCAGCTTCAGCCTCTGGTTCTGCCAGGTTCTGTTGCAGATTCCAGTGCTGTACCTGGCGTATCAGGGCGCGGAGTTCGCCTCCTCCGACCGACGCGACATGCAGCTGGGGGCCATCATCGCCTTCTTCGGCATGATCCTCTGGACCGGCCGGCACCACTACGGCAATGTCGTTCGCCTGATGTTCTGGAAGGCCCGCCCCGGCGAGGACACCGGCAGGTACCTGCCCGACCGGGTCGCGGGCTGGATGGCTCTGCTCGGGGCGGCGCTGGCCATCGTCTGGCTCATGCAGATCCGCATGACCTTCGTGGGCGCTTCGCTGCTGGTCGGGGGGCTGATCATGATCTGGGTGGTCATGGCCAACGTCGTCGCCCACTCCGGGCTCCTGGCCGCCTATACCCTCACCGGCCCCCGCGAGTGGTTCGACCAGTGGTGGTTCAAGAACCTGGACGCGAAGAACCCCTCGCTCTATCGCGTGACCGACGTGGGCAACCAGTTCGGCGTACAGCTCATCGGCGGCATGTGGGCGTATTCCACCGATCAGTTGCCGATCTATGCCACGCACGGCCTGCGGGTCTGCACCGAGTACGCCCCGCGGGCCGGCCGACGTCTCGCCGCCGCCATCGTCTTCTCGCTGGTAGTGGGCTTCTTCGTGGCTCACGCCAGCACCCTCGCCTGCTACTACAACTACGCCAACACCGCCGACCGGGCCGCCGTCTGGCCGATCAACCGCGAGGTCCTCGACGGCCAGCCCAAGTGGGCCACCACCTATACCATCCGCGTCCACCGCGAGGGCCTGCAACCGCGCAAAGGAGAGAAATCCCATCTCCCCATGCTCCTGGGAGGAACCGCCCTGACCGGCGGGCTGGCCTTCGCCCAGTTGCGCTATGCGTGGTGGCCGCTGCACCCCATCGGCCTGCTGATGCTGTTTTCCTGGCCGATCAAGCGGGTCTCGGCCAGCATCTTTCTGGGGTGGGCGATCAAGGTGCTGGTGGTGAAGTTCGGCGGGGCGAGTCTTTTCAAGGCGGCCCGACCGTTCTTCCTGGGCATCATCATCGGCGAGGTCGTGGCCACGGGCCTGTTCGGCGGGCTGAGCATCCTGCTGTACCTGCTGAACATCCAATACAACGTCTCCCACTTCCTGCCGGTAAGTCAATTTTGACCGCCCGCGCCGCTGGTGAGCGGCGGAACGGTCCCGGCAAGGAGATCTCCGATGCGTTGCGCGATCGTTTTCGTCGTGGCATTGACCCTAGCCGCCCCAGCCTTCGGCCAGGCGGATACGCCAGGCGCTGCCGGAGCGACACTGGCCGAACTGCCCGAGTGGCCGATGGGCTTTGCGCTGCCAGCCGAACTGGGCGGCAAACCGCCGGCCAAGGGCCCGCCCAAGGCCGATATCCTCGTCTGGGTCCCGCCGGAGGCGAAAAAGATCCGCTGCATGATGCTCATCCCCAACAACTCCGACTCCAAGGTGTTCGGCGAGCATGGAGCGTTTCGCAACGTGTGCGTTCGTCGGGAGATGGCCATCGTGTACATGCGCAACTACGACACCGGCATCGAGCATCGCCCGGGTCCACCCGAGAAGAACAACATGCAGGCCCTGCTGGACTTCGTGGCCGAGCAGACGAAGATGGCCGAGTTTCGCCATGCGCCCTGGGTGACGTTTGGCAAATCTTCGCGCGGCGAGTTTCCGTTCCGCATGGCGTGGAACTACCCCCAGCGCACCATCGCATCGGTGACGTATCACGGCGAGACGCCGACGTGGCCCGTGCCCGAATGGGCGAAACTCAACGGCGAAACGATCCTTTCGGTCAACGCCAATGGCGAGACGGAATGGGGCGGAACCTGGTTCGTGCATGTGCGCCCCTCCCTGCTGAACTATCGCGCTCAGAAGGGGTGGCTCTCACACCAGGTCGTCGTCAAGAACGTGGGGCACGGCGACTACGTGGATACGCACGGCAGCGCGGGTTGGGACAAACCCGTCCCGCCCGGCGTGGTCAGCTGCCGGAAGGTCTGGGATTACCTGGCGATGTTCGTGGACAAGGCCGTTGCGCTTCGCGTGCCGCAGGATGCGTATCCCACCAGCGGCCCGCTTGCGCTCAAGCAGGTGGACGAGGCCGGCGGCTACCTGATCGATCCGTTCGCCGTGGAGGAGATCTTCCGGGTGCCGCACCTTCCGCTGCGGCAGACCGATGGCCTGTATGTCGTCGGCAACACCGCCGAACCGCCCGTGGCCGGCTTTGCCCGCTTCACGCCTCTGAGGGACTTTGCCGTGGCCGACGGCGTGCCCGTCGAGGCGTATGAGTCGGGCAAGAGCCCCAGGCAATGGCTGATCACCGACAGCCTGAAGTTCGCGATGAAGGCCGACCCGATGACCGAGCTGGGCGACCTGGCCAGGCTCATGCCCAAACCAGGGGACCAGGTCACCATCGACGGCAAGACGCTCGTCTTCGCTCCCATCGCTCCCAAACACATGGGCCCCAACGGAGGTATTTCGCTCAAGGGCGGCCTGCGGCCTCCCAACGCGAAGATCACCCTGCTGGCCTACACGGTCATCGAGTTTCCTCAGAAGACCCTGGTGAAGGTGGGCGCCGGGTACACCCCCGCCACGCGGGTCCAGATGGTCATCAACGGCGTGCCGGTGAAGCACAAGCAGGTGCTGGAGATGGCCCCGGGCAAGTACCCGGTGCTGGTGGTCCTGCGGATGACCGCCAACTGGGACCGCATCGAGCCCATGCTGGCCGATGCGACCGAAGCCGAGGTGGCGATGGCACAGGAAATGCAGCTTGAACTGGAGAAGCGCGCGGCCGAGGAGGCCAAACTCCGCGCAGCGCCGTTGGCCCCGGAGAAGCTCATCCGCAAGGCCAGCGACGTGCCCAAAGAACAGCGTGCCGGGATGTTCTGGGTCGCAGACAAGGAACTGGCCGACGCATGGCTGGCGCTTCACATGATCGCCCAACAGGGGCAATCCTCGCCGGCCAAGTAGCGCCGAGCCCTGCCGCGGACGCCGCGGCGACGGTTCATGGCTCCAGCCGGGGCAGCACCTTGGCCAGGTTCTCCCGCCACGGCGGCATAGGGCCCAACACGCACTCGGTGTCGGAAAGGTCCAGCACGCTGTACGCCGGCCGTGGCGCCGGTCGCGGAAACTCGGCCGTTGTGCAGGGCAGAACCTGGCAGGCCGGGTTCACGGCCCGGGCCACTTCCGCGGCCAGGTCAAACCACGTGCACTGTCCGCCGTCGGTCACGTGCCGGATGCCGCTGTGCCCCGCCGCCAGCAGACGCAGCGAGGTGGCGGCAAGATGTTCCGCGGACGTCGGACGGCCGGTCTGGTCGTTCACGACGCTGAGCGTCGGTTTCTGGCGGGCCAGGCCGGCAATTGTGCGCACGAAGTTCCTGCCCCAGGGGGCGTACAGCCAGCTGGTGCGGATGATCAGCGCCCGACATCCCGACTGCCGCACCAATCGCTCTCCCAACGCCTTGCTCTGCGCATAAACGCCGACCGGCTCGGGCGGGTCGTCGATCCGATAGGGGCGGGTGGCGTTGCCGCGGAAAACGTAATCGGTGCTGTAGTGCACGAGCATCGCCCCGACCTGGCGGCATCGCTCCGCCAGCCGGCCCACTCCCGTGCCGTTCACCGCCATCGCCAGGGCCGGGTGGGTCTCCGCCCCGTCCACGTCCGTATAGGCGGCGCAGTTGATCACCAGCCGCCATTGCGGCCTCACCGCCGCGTCGATCGAGGCCGGATCGGTCAGTTCGATGTCGGCCGGCGACAGACCGACGAACGGCTGGCCCACCGACGCCAGCAACTCGGCCCAGGCGCGGTAGAGCATTCCGCCGGCGCCGAGGAGGACGATCGGGCAGTCGTCCGTCAGCCGTCGCACAGACGCTGAGTCCATCTGCGGCAGTTGTTCCATCAAGGCGGCGGATTATACGCCGCAGGGCTTTGGCAGCACGGCCGCGGCGAAAAAAAGGCCGGCGTCCAGGCGCCGGCCGGTTTTCTCGCAAGAGTCCCAGGTTCTGAGGCTACGGGGTCGTGGATGCCAGGGACAGGGCCTTTTTCAGTTCGTCCAGCCGCCGCCGCACGGCCGAGGACAGCCCGCCGGCGGAGGGGCTGCGTGCCTCGATGTCTGCGACGATCTGCGCGGCCTCGGATCGTCGCCCCATGCGCAGGAGCACCTCCGCCGTCGCCACCTTCCACTGGAGGTTGTCGGGCTCGAGATTCGCGGCAGCCCGCAGGCTGATCAGCGCCTGCTCGGCATCTCCGCTGCGAACCAGAACCTGCGCCAGCGTGTCGCGAAACGCCGCCACATCCGGGCGCGCCGCCACCGCCGCCCTCGCCAGGCGAAGCGCCTCGGCGCGGTCCTCCTGGCGATCCGCCAGCAACATTGCCAGATTGTTCTGCGAAAGGTGCAGGTTCGGCTGCATTTGCAGCGCCCGGCGATAATCCGCCTCGGCGTCGGCCAGACGGCCCTCCTCTCCCGCCATGATCGCGCGGACCTCCAGGGCCCGGGCCACCGGCGCTGGCCCATCGGTAAGCGCGCCCAGGACGGCCAGAGCCTCCTGCCGCGCCGACGCGTCCTGGTGCTTGCGATGCACGGCCAACCACTGCTCGGCCAGCATCACCTTTTCTTCCGCCGCTTCAGGAGGAATGGCCGCAGCCACCGCCTTGAGCCACTTGCCGGCGCTGCCGGCATTCTTCAGGTTCTGCACGGCGATCGCCATGCACATCGAGCGCCAGTGCGATCCGCCGGACAGCAGCGGCTGAAAGACCGCCAGCGCGCCATCGCTGTCGCCCTGCCCGATGAGAATTCTCGCCCGCAGATTCACGAGCATCGGGTTGGGCTGTTGGCCGTCGGCGTTGGCCAGGTACGGTTGCAGCACCTTTTCGGCGGCGGCGAGGCGGCGGTTGTTGATCTCGATCTCGGCGATGGCCAGATCGGCCAGCATGGTCTGCGAGGGGGCGCGGCGGCGCCACTCCTGGGCCATCTGCAGGGCTTCATCCCACCGCCCGGCGCGCGCCAGCAGTCCGGTCGCCACCTGGGCCGCTTCGGGCCAATGGGCGAAGGCAACGACGTTGGCCTTGGCCCGCTCGATGGCCTCGGCGAGCCGACCGGCCATCGCCAACCGCTGCACGAGAAGTGCCTGGAGGCCTTGATGCGCGGGATGTTTTTCCGCGAGGCGGAGCAGATCTCCCACTCCCCCGTCGGGCAGCAACTCGCCCTGGACCACGGCGGCGATCGCGTCCATCGCGATCTGCGCATCGTCGGGCGCCCGCAACACGGAAAACAGCAGCGGCCGCAGCGTGAGATCCTCGTAGGCCCGGCCCGCCATCTCCGCCCCCTGGCGGAAGACCGTCAGGGCCTTGTCGCCGGGGATCTCCTTCAAACCCCGTTCGGCGGCGGCGATGGCCTGGCCGACCTGCCCGCGGGCCAGGTGGCTTTGCACCAGAAGGTGCCACGCCACCGCATTGCGGGGCGCGGCGGCCGCGGCCGATTCGGCAAACTCCGTGGCCTTTTCCGGCGGTCCATGCCGCAGATGATGGTTGGCGCGGATGATCTGCTCGACTGCCGGCTCCAGTGGCAGTCTCGACAGATGGGCCAGCGCCGCCTCCGCCTCGGCGAATCGCTGCTGGGAGGCATAGAAGTCGGCCGCGAACTGCACGGCGATGGCATCCGGCTTCTGCAGCAGCCGGCGGATGAGGGTCTCGGCTTCGGCGTCGCGATGGAGTCTGCGCAGCAGCGCCGCCTGGAGGAGGTCGTTCTGTTGGGCTCCCGGCGTATCGGCGGGAACTCCCTGAAGAATGTCAACCGCCGCCTGCGGCTCGCCCTGCCGAAGCAGCAGCAACGCCGCCTCACGTCGCTGCTGGGGCGTCAGCTCGGGATTCTGCGCCAGCCGGTCCAACTCCTGACGGGCCGCTGCAAAGTCCTTTCGCTCCTGCAGAGCCTGCACCAGCTCCAGCCGAATCGCCGCCGCGGAGGTCAGGGCAAGCGCGGCGCGGTATGCGGCGATCGCCTCCGCCGGCAGGTTCATCTTCATCAGGCATCGCGCCAACAGGACCTGCGCCTCGGGAAGGTTCGGCGACTGGCCGATCGCCTCACGCAAAAGCCTTTGCGCTTCGGTCAGGTTCTCCGAAGTTGCTGGACCCTCCAGCAGCCAGCGCGCCTGGGCCAGCCGCCAGCCCAGCCCGGCGTCGGTGGTCAGGTGCCGCAGACGCTCCACGGTCTGCTTGATGAACGGCCGGTCGCTCCAGGGCTGGCGGGCCTGGAGCACCATCTGCAACACCTGTGCATTGAGCCCGGCGTCGCCGGCCAGCGATTTCCAGGCTTCCACAGCCTGTGGATGACCCACCTGGTCCAGGAAGGTGGCGCGGGCCATCCGCCACTGCAGCGAGGCGGAGCCGCCCGACGCCTGCTCCAGCAGACGCAGGCCCTCCTCGGCCTTGCCCTGTTCCGCCAGGAGGGCCGCCTGCGCCAGGGCGATGCCCGGCGTCAGGCCGTACGCACGCTGGGCCGTCTGCATGCACTTGTCGTCCAGGCCGAGGTTGAACTGCCTGGCCACGGCGGCCAGCCGCAACAGCGATCCTTCCCCGGGCAGGCGGGGCCGGCGGTCGTCCTGCGGCTCCGCCGGCAGCGCAAGGGCCTCGTTGATGACCCGGATCGCGGTTTCTCGCTGCGACGTGCGACAGAGCATCTCGACATAGATCGGCAGCGTGTTCTCCTCGGCCGGCATGCGGGCCTGGATCTCCTCGACGGCCCGGAGGACGTCGCGCGGCCGCGACGAATCCTGCGCCGAGGCGGCGGAGCCGGCCGCCATGGCCTGCAGCAGGGTTACCGCCACCGACGGATCCGTCGGCGCCCGGAAGCTCGCCCCTTGCGCCAGCTTCAGCGCGGCCGCGCCCCGCCCGGCATCCAGCAGCACGCGGGCGCTCCGCACCAGGGGCAACGCCCAGCTGCGGTTCTGGTTGGCCACCTGCTGCCAGGTGTTCAGCGCCAGGTCCACCTCCCCCAACTGTGCAAAGGCCTCGCCCAGGTAGTAGCGGATGTAGGCGTTGTGCGGATCACGGGCCACCGCCGATTGGGCTTTCTGGATGATCGTGGGCAGGTCCACATCCGGCGGATGGGCCAGGTGTCTGAGAATGGCCGCCCAGCCGAGCGAAACGGGGTCCTCCTGCCGCGCCTGCAGCTGGGCGATGAGCGGCAGGGCCTGGTCCTTCCGGCCGCTGAGGATCATCGAAGCGCCGCGAAAGGCCAGCGTGTCGGCCTCCTGGTCCACCGGCGCGGGCAGCGTCGCCGCTTTCTCGAGAAGCCGGGCATAAAGGCCCGCCTCCCAGAGCCGCCGGATCAGCGCGCGGTGGATCTGCGGAGGAGCGTCCGGGCCGGCCGCCTGTTCCAGGACTCTCAGCGAATCCTCGAACAGGCCCAGGAAGTCGAACTGCACCACCAGCAGCCGCACCGTGTAGGGGTCGGATAGCTTCGCCTGGGCGGCCTCCCGCAGCAGTCGCCGGGCCTCGACCAGTTGGCTCGCGCGGTCGCGGTCGGCGCCCAGCACGTACGCCAGCCCCAGCAGCAGTTTGTATCGGGCGTCGGCGGGATGGGCTTCCGCCAGTTGGCGCGCCTGCCGAACGACTCGTTCGCGCCCCTGCGGTAGCTGACTGAGCATCAGCAGCACCGTCGCGTGAGCTTCGATGTCTTCCGGAGCCACCGCCGCCCAGCGCTCGGCCGTGGCCAGGGCCGCGTCGAATTGCCTCAGCCGCGCCAGGGCCAGCGACTTGATGTGCAAAGCCCGGGTGTTGTCGGCCTCCACGGCGAGGATCGACTCGGCAGTGGTCAGGGCCTCGGTATTGCGCTCCACGGCGTGATACAGCTCCAGCAGGGCCTCGCGGGCCTGCCGGTTCTGCGGGTCCAGCGTCTGCACGCGCCGCCACAGATCGATGGCCCCGAAGATGTGCGAGTTCTGCGGGTCGGGAAGGCGCTGGCGGACCACCGCCGCCATGCCCAGGGCCTCCACGTCGTTGGGATTCTTCTGCAGGTACCGCCCCAACTTCGTCAGGGCATTGGGGTCATCTCCGCGACGCGCTGCGGCGAGCCCTTCCTCGCGATTCTGCAGAAGCCACTTCCGCTGGCGGTGCTTCTGGTAGAACGTCAGCGACCCGACCCCCACCGCCAGTGCCAGCGCCATCACGGAAAGAATCAGCAGCCGCCGCTTGGTCTTGGCGCGGAACATCTTCATCGGAGAATACCCTTCTTGACAAACAGCAGCACCGTCCGGCAGATGATCACCAGGTCCAGCCACCAGCTGAAACGCTCGACGTACTCCAAGTCGTACTTGATCCACTCCTGGAAGTCGTGCCCGGTGCGCCGCGTGCGATTCACCTGCCACAGGCCCGTGATTCCCGGCCGAACGCTCAGGCGCGCTTCCCGCCAGGCCGGGCAGAACTGGTTCTCCTCCCGCGGGCTGGGCCGGGGCCCGACCACCGACATGTCGCCCATCAGCACGTTGAAGAACTGCGGCAGCTCGTCGAGGAAACACTTTCGCAGCACCCGTCCCACGCGTGTCAGCCGCGGATCATTTTCGATGTAGAACTGCGGGCCGTCGGCCTGGTTCTGTGCCGCCAGCTGGGCGCGGATCTTTTCGGCATCGCGGCGCATGGAACGGAACTTGACACAGTTGAACGGCCTGCCGCCCAGGCCCTCGCGCCTGTGGGCGAAAAAGAACGGACGACCGTCCTCGATCCAGATCGCCAGCATGATCAGCGGGTACAGCGGCAGCGTCAGCAGCAGGGCGAGGATCGCGAACACCAGGTCGAACGTCCGCTTGCCCGCCCGCCCCAGTGTGCTGGTCCGCGCCGGCCGCACCGGCCGGTCCGCCGGCATCGGCTCGATGTCGCTCCAGATCAGCGCGTCGGCCGCCGCCGGCACGGAAGGATCGTCCCAAAGCACGGCCGGGCCCACCAGGTCGCCTTCGTTGCCGGGGAAGCGACCGGCGCCGATCCACACGGGACCCACGCAACGCACCGAGCCGTCGAAGGGGGCGGCGGCCCAGGCGCTGGCGCCGACGCGGCGGACGCTGCGGACGGTCGCATCGGGCCGCCTCCAGACCTCCACCAGCCGCTGCATGAACTGCGCCACCTCCTGGGGCGAACGGCCATCGTGGACGCTGCTCTCGACGGAGATGGTTGCCCGCCGCCGGCGGGGGATGCCGCGACGCAGGAAGGCCCAGGCGCCGCGCGGCTCGGGGGCGTTTTGCCACCAGCGGGCGATGGCGCGGTCCGGCGTCAGCGCCACCCGCTCGGCGCGCGAACCGTCGCCGCCATAGATCCGCTCGAACCGCCGGAACCGCCCCTCGGCGTCGGTGACCACCCGCTCGTGGTACCTGCGCCGACGACGGTCGTGCAGCCGCACGCACACCAGATCCGGCTGCAGCCAGTTCAGGATGTCCAGGATTCTCCGCAGACTGAACAGCACCAGAGTATCCGGACCGGTCAGCAGGTACAGCTCGGCCGCGTCGGACAGAGGCGTCCGCTGGCCCTGTCTCACCACCTGCACGCCCCGCGCCGCCCAGTAACGTTCATGCAGTTCCAGCGGCCCCAGACCCCACACCCGCGGGTACGTCCGTTCCGAGACCGCCACCGCCTCCGCTGCACGGATCATGCCTCTTGCCTCCGGCCCGATCATTCGCGCCCGCTCTCAGCGGGTTCGTCCGGTTCCGCGCCCTGGTGGCGGTTGACCCCATTGCCCGCCGCCCGGGCGTAGGATGCCACCGCCCGCCCCACCGGCCCGAACCGCGACGAGGCCCGGTCCGACACCACTTCCACCGGAACCACGACGCGGCTGCTCGTGCCGCCTCGTTGGATGGACCGCGGCCGGGTGCCCGACATCTCCACATCGTGGTGGGTCGCGCGGTTGAAAACGATCCCCGCCACGTGCGCCCCCAGCGACATCAGGTGCACCAGGGACCTTTCCGCAGCGAACTTCTGCTCGCCCCGCGAAACGACCAGCACCACCCCATCGACCTCCTTGGCCACCATCGACGCCTCCAGGCTGCCCGGCACCGGCCCGGTGTCCACCAACACCGTGTCGAATCGCTTCCTGGCCTCCGTCAGCAGCCTTCGCAGCGCCGCGGGCGACAACCCGCCGGCGTGATGCGGCGTGGCCGTTCCCAGCGGCAGCAGGTACAGCCCCGCGATGCCCGTCTCGGTGATGCAGTTGTCCAGCTTCTCGCCGGCCAGCGCATCGAGCACTCCCATCGGCGACTGCCGCTGCCGGTCCAGCGCCAGGTCCAGATCATGGCGAGTGATGTAGCCCAGTTCCTGCAGCAGTTCTCCGATCCGCTTGCCCGACGCGCGGCTGAGCATCAGCGCGGCCTCGATCTGCTGCTCGTTGACCAGCCCCTGCTGCTTGAGGATCTGTCCCAGCTTGCGGTGCGCGGTCAGATCGAGCCGCGCCGTCAGCCCGCCGCCCACCAGGTCGCAGTCCACCAGCAGGGTCCGCGAGTTGGCCGACGCAAAGGATACCCCCAAGGCCATCGACAGGCTGGTCTTGCCGGTTCCGGCCGCGGGCGACGTGATGGCAAACGCCCCGCGATCGGCCGACTGCAGCTGCAGTTGCAGCTGGCCGCGGATCTGATGGACGCAGTGTGCCGCCAGGGCGGCCTGTTCGGGGTCGCTCAGATCCTCCGGGAGATTGGGCAGTGTGCCCAGCAGCGTCACCGGCCCGATCGCGCTCTTGGCGTCATCGGCCGACCGGAACCGGCGGTCCAGGGCGCACAGGAGCACCACCACGGCGAATCCGGCCAGTCCGCCAGCCGCCCCGCCCATCGCAGCCTTTTTGCGGCGGGGGTCGTCATGCGGCCCCAGAGGCCAGTCGCCCCGGCTGTAAATGCTGATACGGGTCTTGTCCAGCCCCTCTTCGGCCTTGCGCTGTTCGATGGCGCGCTTCACTTCCTCCAGACGCTTTTCGCGGTCTTCCACCTCGCGCTTCAGTGCTTCGATCTCCATCTTCCGCTGCCCGATGCGGAGTTTCTCCGTCTGCTCCCTCTGGAGCATCTCCGCCAGGTATTGCTCCTGGAGACGCAGCCGCTCCACCGCCGCCGCCATGGGCGAGCCTCCCCGGTCGCCAGCCGGGGCGCGGCTGAAGCCCTCCACGAAACGCTCGACCTGCTCCTCGGCCGACCGGAGCGACGCCACGGCCGCGTTCAGCTCCCGATGCTGCGGCCCCAGTCCCTGGGCCCGCAACTGCTCCACGCGCCGGGCCATCTCGTCGCGGTAGGCCACCAGCGTCCGGAGCCGCCCCGTCTGATCCAGTTGCAGCACCTCCGACAACATCAGCGGGCCGTCGTTCTGGCGGGCGGCGGCCTCGGCGGCTGCGAGCTTGAGCCGCACATCGCGCAGCTCGGTCTCGGTTCGGCCGACGTTCTCCAGTTTCTGTGCGTAGATCGGGGCCAGGTCCGTGGTGCCGTATTCGTCATATCCCAACGCCATGATCTTGGCATTGAGCTGTGCGATCTCCTGTTCCAGGGAACTGCGCAGGTCCTCGCGCGTCCGCATCACCTGGCTCTTTTCCTGGGAGGAGGTCTCGATGTGCAGTTTCGAATAGGCATCGAGGATCGCGTCCACCGCAATGCGGGCCGCCCGCCGATCCCGGTCCAGGAAGGCGACATGGATCAGTTCGGTGCGGGGCGGGTGGTAAACCTGCAGCGATTCCAGGAATTTCTCGACTTCCTCCTCGGAGGTCCCCCGCCCCAGGGCCTTCCACGGTTCGCTGTCCATCGCCAGGTCGATCAGCCGCCGACTGCGCAGAAAGTCCATCTGCGTCTCGATGTACAGCTCGTGGTTGCTGAGGAACTTGTCGGGCGTCTGGTACACCGCCACCGGCAGAACCGTCTTGACCTGGATGATGCCCACGCTGCGGTACCGCGGCGCATCGGTCAGGTACAGGGGCACGGCGCCGCCCAGCAGGCCGATCATCCCCAGGAGGATCGCCCAGTGGTAACGGCCCCTGAGCAAATGGTGCAGTTTCACCAGCGGCGACTGCTCATCGTCGCCGTCTCCGTCGGGAGGAGGCGCCGCGACCCGGGCAAGGGGCCAGGCCGGTCCGTAGCGGACAAGGTTCGTGTCCTGAGTCATTGATCTGCTCCGGCGCGGATGAACTCGATAGCGGGAAGCGCAGCGCCCACAAGGGTTCTGAAGATTTCGTCACGCTCCTCTTCTGCGGCGGGGCCGTCCACCTTCACCTGCACCTGCGCCGCGCCATAGAAGTGGCGCATGCGGTTGGCGGCGGCCCGGTACACCGGCCGCATGTCCCGCACGAAGCCCTGCCCCGGCAGGATCAGGAAGTTGTCCACGTGGATATCGACGGACTGGCCCGGCATCTCCATCCGAAAGTGATAGCGCATCCCGGGAATGCTCACGCCTCCGATGTCCCAGTCGCGCTGCTCCGCCGACACGGTGCTCATCCCGTTGGCGCGGTAACACACCGGCGGATAGTGTCCCGCCATGTCGCGGGCATCGCGGCACTGCACCACCAGCAGGTGCGCCCGCCGTCCCGTGCTCGTGTTATCATACACGCGGCTGAGAATCTTGTTCGGCCGCAACAGGGCCACCGCCTCGTGCGGAACCGGCACGTCGGCTCCCGTCCACGGCCCGATGAACCGGCTCACGCGGTCGATTTCCTCCGCCGCCCGAACATGGAACGGTTCGGCATCCTCGCCGCTCGGATGCGAAATCGTCTGCACCCCCATGCCGCACAGCATCGCCACAGCCAGCGGGATCGGCGCGAGTTTCGCGTATCTCCGGGGTGTTGGCCTCATCGGATCACCTCGTCAATCCCGTGCCAGCGTGTATCGCGTCACAGGCACCATGGCCCAGCGCAGAATCTCGATGATGCCCATCAGCAGCAGGAACGCCACCGCCAGCATCACCCAGCCGCTGGCATCGTGGAACTTCATCGCGAACTCCCGGTCGGCATAGCCGAAGATCAGCACCGTCGGGACGATCCTCAACACGTTGCAGAGAATCGCCGACAACGGGCTGGCCGCCAGGATCAGCATGCGAACGTACGACCGCAGCGGCGAGCCGAAGGCAAACGCATAGGACACCAGCACCAGGGCAAAGACCATGCGCAGCCCGTTGCAGGCCTCGGCAATGGCCACGGGCAGCCCGTTGTAGATCAGTTGGTTGCCGGCGCGGTCCACCGGAACCCCCACCAGGTGAAACACCGCCTCGGTCACCTGCGCGGTCGCCGTCTGCAGCGGGATCGCGATCTGCTGACGGATCAGCCCGGGCACCGGCACCAAAAACACCAGCACCGCGAACGCCGGCAGCAGGTCCGCGAAGATGCGCCGGCCCAGAACCGTCACCACACAGCCGATCAACACCAGCACGGCGCCGCCGTGAAACGGGCTCTGGCGGCCGTATTGGCAGCCGAACCACCACGCCGCCCAACCCATCGCAATCACCAGCGGGCCAAGAAAACTGGGGAGCGGCTGGTAGTGCACCAGCCGCGCTCGTCGCACCCACACCAGCCACGCTGCCACGACCGGTACCAGCAGGATCTGGCTGGACTCCGGGTCCTGCCAGGCGATCCGCCAGATATCCACCCACGCCTCGCAGGTGCAAAGGACCCCCAGGGCCGACAGGGCGACGGTCGCCACCACGTGCGGCCACTTGAGTCGGTTGCCGGTCAGGGGGAATTTCATGGCCGCCACCTGAACTTGCGCACCGTCGTGCCGTTGTGCCGGCTGACGACCTGGTCGCAACATACCGAGTCCGGCGGAACCTCGGCGCCCTCGCACACCACGCTTCGCACCAGGACGGCGCCGCTGCGCAAGCGCGCGCCGGAAAGGACCACCGAATCGTGCAGGCGGACGTTGGCCTCCACGGTTGCGCCGGCCTCCACCAGTCCGAAGGTCGCCCGCCAGTTTTCCGCAAACGGATCGTTGATGTCGCCTGCGCCGGCGAGCCGGCGGTGGTGCCTCCTGACCGCATCGATGTAGTCGGCGGGGCTGCGCACCGGCAGCGACGGCAACTGCGGGCGAGCCACCACCACCACGCGGTGGCGGGCAGCGATCGCCGGCAGCGCCTGTTCCTTGAAGTCCACGAAACCCGCCGGCGCGATCATGCGAATCGCAGCGCACCGCACGAGAAACAGCCCTGCCGGCACGCCGCCCGCATCCGTCAGAATCGACACGTCCGCCCCCGGGGCGGCCAGCGCATCCACCAGCTCCACCAGAGGCTCCAGCAGCAGCTGGGCCGCCGTCGCCACCAGGAGGTAGTCGTCGTCGCCGTAGGCCGTGGCCAGATCGCGCAGCACCCCGCCGGTTCCCCGATACTCGAACGGATCGCGCTCGATGCGAACCAGTGCACCAAGTTCCGAGTCGGCCATCAGGTCGCGCCGAGGCGCGGGCGAGGCCCGGTCAACCATGACGCGGATCAGCAGAGGACGGCACTCCAGCCTCGCGGCCAACTCGGCCACCTGGTTCCGCCAGCAACCCAGGATCGTTCGGTGGCGGTCCACGGGCATATCCAGCAGGGAACGCTGAATCGCCCCCAGGAACTCGGTCGTACGAACCACTCCGCCCAGCAGAACGACCGCCTGAAGCCTCGTCAGGTCGGCCGGCTCGCCCAACCCGCGTTGCACAGCGGAACTTGGCGATGACGCAGAACCCATTTTCTCGCCTCCCGACAACGCCATCACCGGCGCAACCCCCCGGCACATCGGAGACCGCGCCGAACCGCACTTTCGGCCAGCAGCGCTGCGCCAAACGGCAGGCCATGCAGCAGATACCGCCGCGACAGCCGGGACGGCTCCTGGACGAGGCGGTGCAACCACTCCAGCCCCGCCCTCTGCATCCACAGTGGCGCGCGGCGAACCTGCCCGGCCACGAAGCTGAAGCTGATGCCGATTCCCAGCCACCAGGCCCGGGGTAAACGCCCCCGCAGTCGCACGATCAACTGCTCCTGCTTGGGCGAACCCAGCGCTACGTACACGATATCCGGCCCGGCCTGCTCCAGCAGCCGGGCAATCCGTTGCACGTGGGCCGGGTCCTTCTCGAATCCCGGCGGCGGGCAGTCGGTACCGGCAACTCGCAGGCGGGGATAACGCCCGCGAAGGATCTCGGCAGCCCGCTCGGCGGTCTGCGGCGCCCCGCCCAGCAGAAAAACCGAATACCCGTGCGCCGCCGCCGCCTCACTCAACGACCAGATCAGGTTCGAGCCGGCCACCCGCTGCGGCAGCGGTGTGCCCTGAAGGCGGCTGGCCCACACCAGCGGCATGCCGTCGGCCACCACAAGGCTGGCATCGGCATACAGCCGGGCGAAATCGGGCTCGGCAAGGTAACGGCGGAGGTGGTCGAGATTGGCCGTCGCCACCCAACCCCCTTCGGCCCTTTCCATGGCACCGATGATGTAACGGACACACTCGGCCTCGGTGACCGCGTGGATCCCCATGCTCCGAAGCATGATGCGGGGCGGAACGTTCGCACCGGCGTCCTGCGAACGGCTGTCTGGTCCATCCGCCACAATGGCCCCTGATCGTACATCCGACATGTGCGACCCCTGATCCATCCACGCGGAGGAACCCGCCCCCACGACGGCATCCCCCGGGAAGTGCCGGGAACACGTCCCACCCACTTCGATCCTCAAACGACCGCGAGCATCGCGATCGAGGCGTCATGACTATATCACACCCTCCGACCCCAGACCAGACGCACCGATTATCAGAAACCCGCGTGTGAATCTGGGTAGTCTGGGCAATCGTGCCGCAGAAGCGGGCCTCGCCCCTGAATGTCGCCCCATCCTCACGGGCGGCTCGGCTCGGTGGCTCCTTCAGGCTCCGGCCCGGACGCCGGCTGCCGCTCGGTGCGAACCCATTCCCGCTGACGGCCCGTGAGGAACCGACCGTAGAGGGGCAGTTTGGACAAAGCGTACCAAGGCGCGGCCAGGAGCATCCGCAGCGGAATGATGCTCCGGCCGGCAACGAGCCAGGCGGCCAGCACGGCAAGAACCAGGCAGCCCCCCCCTGCGAGCGACATGGCCAGTGGCGCCAATCCCTGGCCGGTCGCGGCGGACAGCGCCGACAGCAGCAGCGATACAAACCACAACACCGCCAGCAGCGACACCGGCGGGACGCACAGGTCCAGCGTCAGGGCCAGCAGCGATGGCCTGCCTTGCAGCGCCGCCGCCAAGGCCAGGCGAGGCGCGTGGCTCAGCAGAACCTGCAAGTGTCCGTGCTCCCATCGGCGCCGCTGTGCCAACGACGCCGCCGACCAGCGGGGCAGGCTGCTTCGGACCTCGGCCTCCGGGCAGAAGATCGCCGGGTGGCCCCGCAGCCCCAGGTCCACCCCCAATTGCATGTCCTCGACGATGTTGCCGCTGGCCAGTGGCGTTTCCTTCAGGATGCCGAACGGGAATGCCATGCCCGTACCGGTCAGCTGACAGGGCCCGCCCAGCCTCGACAGCCCCTTGGGCCGCACGTGGTTCTTCACGGCGAAAGCAAACGCCGACACGAGGTCCCGCGGCGACGCCTGGGCCGGTGAATCCATCAGGTATGTGCATTGCACGGGCCGGCCTGTCGCGGCGGCCACCGCGGCAATCCGCATTATGGCTCCGTCGCTCGGCCGGCAATCGGCGTCCATCACCACCAGGATTTCCGGCGCATCGCGCGTCAGGTACCGGACGCCAAAATCCAGCGCGTATCCCTTGCCGCGACGGCTGGGGTCGCTGCGCTGGAGCACCATTGCCCCGGCGGCTCTGGCGACATCGGCCGTTTTGTCCGTGCAGTTGTCGGCCACCACCAGCACCACATCCTCGGGGCGCACCTGACGGAGCACCGCCGCGACGGTATGCCCGATCTCCTTTTGCTCGTCGTGTGCGGGGATCAGCACCGCCAGACGCGGCGGCGCCGCGGTGGTCTCGGCACGCCGCTGCGGCAGAAGCGCGGCCAGACATTCGGCCGTCAGCACGACGACCGGAAATGCGACTGCGATGGCGAAAACCAGTGCGAGAAAAGCAACTACGGCCAAGCTGGCCCCCCCCCTTCGTGGCGATGGATGGCAAACTCCTGCCTTCCCCTGGGCAGAAGCGGATGGGTGGCTGCGTCGGCCTCGGGTGCCGATGCGCCGCCCCGCTCAAACAGTTCTCTCAGTTTCGCGGCCTCGACGGCCGTGTTGTGCCGCTGCGCCACCAGCCGCGCTCCGGCCGCGCCCAGACGCGCCAGCAACTCCAGCGGCGCGTGCAGCGCCTCGCGCATGGCATCGGCCAGCGCCGCGACGTTGGCCGGCGGCACCAGCCAGCCGTTGACACGGTGCTGCACCAGTTCGGGAATCGCGGCCACCTGGGTGGCGATGACCGGCCGGCCCAGTGCCAAGGCCTCCATGAGCACCACCGGCAAGCCCTCGGCAAAACTCGGCAGCACCATGGCCCGCGACCGCACGATGGCTTCCCGCACGCCTTGTGCATCCCGCCATCCCAGCAGGCGCACCGTCGTCTCCAGCCCATGCTGAGCAATCGCCCGTTCGAGCTGCTGCCGCATCGGGCCATCGCCGATCAGCAGCACCTCGAAGTTCTCGCCCTGCTCGACCAGTTCCCGCGCGGCCTGCAGCAGGACGAGCTGACCCTTCTGCTCGGCCAGCCGTCCGACGCACACCAGTCTCCGGTCGGGCGGAGGCTCGATCGGGGGCGCCGACAGGAATCGCTCATCCACCCCGCAACGGCAGACGTGGATCCGCGGCCAGTGAACCGCGTCGCACCAGCGATACAGCTGGCTGCGCGCAAAGTCGCTGATGGCCACCGTGAAAGCCGCGTGCGCGATCTTCCGCCCCAGGTCCAGCGTTTCCGGCCGGTCGAACTCCTCCGGCCCATGCACGGTGAAACTGTATGGTGGCCCGCCCAGCATCCGGCACAACATGGCCACGGTCGTCGCGTTGGTGCCGAAATGCGCATGCACGTGCTCGATGGACTCCGCCCGCAGCCAGCGCAGCAGCAGGCACGCCTCGACCAGGTAGGCCAGATGGCGCCAGAAACCCGAACGCGAGCCCGCGGCCATCGCCAGGGCGGCCACGCAGGTCCTGGCCAAGCGTCGTGGCGATGTGAAGGCGGCCGCCGCCGCGGCCCAGAACAGCGCCGGGGCGCCGGCTTCCAGAAGGACGCGGGTGCGGTCCGCTTCGGTGCGATCCTCGGCATCCACCAGCGGCGCGCTGGAGCGGCGGACCGTCAGACGCGTAACCCGCTCTCCAAGCCTCTCCAGCGCGACGATTTCGCGACGGATGAAGGTGTGGCTGGGGTGCGGATACTGGTTGACCAGATAGGCCAGACGCATCGCCAAGGCCTCTTACCGCGAGGCGGCGGTCGGTCGATGCTCGATCACCTGCACCGGACCGCCCCTCAAGCGCCGCAAGACATACCGTACCTGCCCCTGCAGGGCCGGAAACTTGCCCAACACACACGCCGCGGCGTACAGCGCCGCATCGCCGGGACCGTAGCTGCGACGGCGCATCCGCCGATGGATCCGCCAGGCCTGCAGCGGGTAAGCCCCCAGCAGCAGCAGGCTCCATCCGCCCGTCGGCCAGGCCGCCGCCGCTGCGGCCAGCGGAATGGCCGCGCCCCACAGCCAGATGCTGCGGCATTCGCGCACGCAGTAGCGATCCGGCGAACGTCCATGCCGTGCCGCGCCCTCCGCGTAGGCGAATCCGGCCCTCACCGACCGTTTCCACCACTGCCGCCAGGAAACCATCGCCGCATCGTGGTTTCCCATTTCCGCGGCGAGGCGGATAATCTCGTGGCCGGCGCGCCGCAAACGCAGGCACAGCTCCGGCTCCTCCCCTGCAACCATATCGGCATGAAAACCGCCCTGGGCAAGGAACGGCGCAACGCGATAGGTGGCCACGCCGCCGCAGCTGTCGATCAGGCCGACTTCGCCGGCCCACTCGATGTCGCACAGGCGGTTGTAGATGGATTGATCGCGGTGCCGTTCGCGCAGGCGCCCGCATACCGCGGCGGCACGAGGGTTGCGGTCCAGCTCGCCCGCGGCCGCCTCCAGCCACCCGGGCGCAAGCTCGCAGTCTCCGTCGATGAAATGCACGTACCGCAGCCCGCCGCAGGCAGCCAGCAGTGCCACCAATCCCTCGTTGCGGGCGCGGGCGGCGCTGAACGGCCTGGCGGGGTCCAGCGACACGACCGCAATCCCCTTGTCGCGGGCGACCTGCACGCTGCCGTCGGTGGAGCCCGAGTCCACGTACACCGCGGGTGCTCCGGCAGCCAGCACCGAATCCAGACAGCGAACCAGCCGCTGACCTTCGTTGCGGCCGATGACGACCACTCCGATGCAAGACATATTCAGCCGATGATCGCTCGCAGGTCGCCCCAGAGCAGGTCCCGCTCGAGACAGGCCGGGTCCGCCCCATAACTCCGCGCAGGTCCCAGGCGCTTGCGGAGGAGGAAGGCCAGCCGGCCGGCAGCCCACAGCAGATCGGCGGCGAGCAATCCAGACCCACCGTGGTGCTTGAGAAAGTAACGCCGGCGCGAGTCGTACCAGTACTTCGGCCGCCGGGCGCCCGGGCTGCGGATGCCGGTGGAACTGCCTTCCCGATGCACGATCACCGATTGGGGAACGGACCAGACCTGCCAGCCGGCCCGGCGTGCGCGGGTGCAGAAGTCCACCTCCTCGAAGTACAGGAAGTATCCCTCGTCCAACAGCCCCACATCCCGCAGGACCTGCGAGCGGATCATCATCGAAGAGCCGGAAACCCAGTCGCAGCGGTACGGGTTTGGAAGCGACGGCGGGGAGACGATGTGACGGTGAAGCGCCCGCGTGAGGAAGCCCAGCCTCGCCGCGTTGTCCAGTTCGCTCCAGACGCCGGGAGCCCTGTGGGCGGCGCACTCCACCTCGCCGGCGGGGTTCAGCAGCCGGCTGCCGGCGACTCCCGCCCGCGGCGTGGCGTCCAGGAAGCCGCACAGCGCGCCAATGGCTCCCGGACGGGCGACGGTGTCGGGGTTGAGGATCAGCACATATCGAGGCGGCGGCGTTTGCCGCAGCGCCAGCCGGATCGCCGCATTGTTACCCGCCGCGTAGCCTCCGTTGCGCGACAGAGGCAACACGGCGGCCCAGGCATCCCACCCGTTGAACGCCACGGCCCGCTTGAGGTGCGTCACAGACCCGTCGCCGGAGGCATTGTCCACCACGACCACATGCGCCCCCAGTGACACGACCTCCGCGGCGATGGACCGCAGGCAGTCGATCGCAAGTTCCGGCGTGCGGTAGTTGAGCACGACGACCCACACGCCCCCCCAGGCCACCCGCGCCTCCCGCTCCGCGGACGGCCCCGGCGGAACAGCCGGCGACCGCTGCGGCGGGGACTGGAAGGATCGTCCCACCGTCAAAGGACCCCCTCCGCGGATCTCCCGACGTCGGAGGGCATCAGCGGGGCGGCGCCGGCGGGCCGGACCGGCAGTTGTCCCACCTGGGGCATCGGAGAATGCAACGCCCGCGCGACCCCCGACCTGGGAGCAAGGTTCTGCGCCACCGCCAGCACGCCACTGGCGCCCCCGAGGGCAACCGTGAAGACCGGGTTGACCATCGCGTTGGCCAGGTTGTCGATCATGTACAACACCAACAGCACCGCCACCGCCGCCGTCGGCGCAAGCTCCGGCGCCGTCCAGCGTCGGACCGGCACTCGCCACCACAGCAGAAAGCCGGGCAGCAGAATGAGGGCCAACAGCGAAGCCAGGCCGAACACTCCATAGTTCCCCAGCACGATGATCCACAGGCCGTCGGTGACGGTCACGTCGTGGCCGGACTCGTTGTAAACCCTGGCCCGCCCCCAGCCCCCCCAGCCGAAGATCGGCCGCTGCATGGCCTTGGCGGTCAGCAGGTCCTCGTTGTCCAAACGCGTGCGGAGAGAACCGGCGCGCTCGCCGCCGACCAGCGAGTCGGTGATCGCAACCAGTTCGCGGCCGGACCAGGAGTGGGTACTTCGGCCGGCGGCGTACAGCGGGGGCACCATCAGGAGGACCAACAAGGGAATCGACACCCGCAGCCATTGGCTTGCGGCCAACACGCCCAGCCCGACCGCCAGCAGGGCCAGGGCACCGGCCGATTTGCACAGGACTGTGGTCAGCAGCAGCGGCGCAAGCAGCCACTGCACATGCAGGCCGCCGATGGACCTCACGGATCGCGCCCTCCACAGCCAGAGTCCGACCAGCGAGGCGGCGGTCATCCACATGCCGAGCATCAGCCCATGTTGCATGAACACCGTCGGCCGGAAGCCGCCGAACCGCATCGTCTGGGCGAAGCTGTGCTGGTGATAGCCGTAGACCATGGCGTGGAGCTGCGGGCTCATGCGGATCTCGAAGAGACACAGGGGCACATAGATCAGGCCGCCGATCAGCAGTCCGCGCGCCAAGGTCGCCATTCCCTGGAAGTCGCTGAAGTAGAGCCTGCCGAGGAAGTAGGGCAGGCCCCAGGTGATGCACTGATAGCTCAGGCCGGAAAGCGCGTCATAGACCCCCAGGCCGTTGTCCAGCGACGAGAGGGCCGGGCAGATGCACCAGGCGACCATGGGGATGTCCACCCACCGGAAGCGGTAGTTCCACAGCCGCGTGCCGTCGAAGAGAAACACGCCCAACAGGACCCCCAGCGAGGTGGCGGTCATCTTGTTGTAGTTTGGCAGGGGTCCGGGGATCTCGTAGCCGGCCACGGGCAGGAACAGCCAGGCGGCCAGAAACGCGGTGATCACGGCCCTGCGCGGCGGCAGGAGCGCAAACATCAGGAGCACCGCCGGAATCCACCCGAACAGCGCGATGGGGACGAGGATGCTCATGGACGATCGTCGGGGCCCGCGCCCGCGAACTGGCGTGGCAGGAGCTTGTAGTTCGTGGGCCACCACATGACCGCCTCGCTGGCGTTGGGCACAACGCCGCGGCCCCAGATGTCGCGCTCCAGGACCTCGAACGACAAGGCGCCTTCCTCGACGTGCGTGCGGTGAATGCGCCCGCCCATGGAAAGGGTGACGAAATAGCGCCCCGCCACCAGCGGCACCACGCCCAGGTCGCAGAGCACTGCGCCGCGCCGGGGGGGATCGCCATGCTCGGATTCTGGGGTCAACTGGGCCGTGGTGGTGATCAGACGATGCCCGGCGACATCCTGGAGGACCAGCCCGATGTTGACGACCCGCACCGGGGCCTCCGACTCGAACTCCACTTCCACCGCGAGTCTGCCCCCCATGTTCAGGCACGCGCCGGGGCGGCCATCGCATAGCAGCCTTGCCGAGTTCATCCATACGATGCCCTCAGCAGGCCGGTTGAAGCTGGCCGAATCGCGCAGTTCCTGGGTCAGCGCCTGGCTCAGGTAATAGGCGATGCACTCGGCGGCCGGGCCGTAGCGCACCAGCCGCCCTTTCTCCAGCACGCAGCAGGTGCGACACAGCGACTCGATGGCCGACATGTTGTGGCTGACAAACAGCACCGTTCGGCCCTCGCCGCTGGAGACCTCGTGCATGCGGCCCAGGCATTTCTTCTGAAACTCGGCATCGCCCACGGCCAGAACCTCGTCCACGAACATGATTTCGGGTTCCAGGTGTGCCGCGACGGCGAACGCCAGTCGAACGTACATGCCGGTGGAATACCGTTTGACCGGCGTGTCCATGAACTTCTCGATCTCGGCAAAGGCGACGATGCGGTCGAACTTGCGCTTGATCTCCGCCCGCCGCATGCCCAGAATCGCGCCATTCAGATAGATGTTCTCGCGGCCGGTCAGGTCGGGATGAAACCCCGTGCCCACCTCCAGGAGAGAGGAGACGCGCCCTCGCAGCCGGGCCATTCCCGTGGTCGGCTCGACGATCCGGCTGAGGATTTTCAGGAGCGTGGATTTGCCGGCGCCGTTGCGGCCGATCAGCCCGACGGCTTCCCCGGGCGGGATCTCCAGCGAAATGTCCTTCAGCGCCCAGAACCAGTCGTCCTTCGCGCGGCGCTGCTTGCCCGCTCCGCGCAGCCATCGGAATGGCGCGGTCGCCAGCCTGACCGCCGCCTCGCCGAAGTCATAGAAACCGGGATGCAGCGCTCCAAGCCGATAGGCCTTGGAAAGGTTCTCAACGATGATCGCAGGTGCGGCCATGTCCCCCTCAGGCAATATCGGCGAAGCGACGCTCGGTGCGTCGGAAATAGAACAGCCCGAAAAACAGCAACCCCACGGACACCGCGATCGAAACCAACATCGACTGCAGGTCCCACGGCCGCCCCAGGATTGCCGAGCGATACGACTGGATGATGCCGGTCATGGGGTTCAGTGCCAGCAGCCAACGGTATCGCTCCGGAACGACGCTCACCGGATAGACGACGGGACTCAGGTACAGCCACGTCTGAACCAGGAAAGGCAGAACGAAGCGGAAATCGCGGAAGATCAGGGTGAACGCCGCCATCCCCACGGTGATCCCCAGTGTCGCCACCGCCGTCCACAGCACCAGCAGCGGCAGATAGATGATCTGCCACGAGGGCGCGCAGCCATACCAGGCCAGGATCAGGCCGTAGATCCCGAAGGAGATCGCCAGATCCAGCAAGGCGCCGCCGATGACGGCCGCCGGCACGAAGATCCGCGGAAAATAGATCTTGGTCAGCAGGTGTCCCTGGTTGACCAGGCTCTGGCCCCCCTGCGTCAGGCTCGTCGCGAAGAACGTCCATGGCAGCAGCCCGGCATAGACGAACACCGCGTAGGGCAGGCCCTCGGAGTCGATCTTGGCCAGGCCGCCGAAAATCACGGTGAAGACGATCATGTTGAACAGCGGCTGGATGACCGCCCACGCCACGCCCAGCACCGTCTGCTTGTAGCGGACCTTCACGTCCCGCCATACCAGGAAATAGAGCAGTTCCCGGTAATGGAACATTTCCGCCCAGTTGACGCTGATCCACCCGCGACGCGGGCGGATCACCAGCTCGGGCAGATCCTCCTGCGGCGACCGCGACCCCTCGCCGGCCGAACTCGCTCTCACCGCCGTTGTCGTGGCCATGTCGTTCATGAACCCTCCGCCAATCGCCCGTCGGCGGCCGCTGCGGCGCTCTGCAATACATGCTTCTCGACGGCGCTGCAATAGCGAACGACCTGCGGACGGACCTCACCGAAAACCGCCCGTTCCAGCCTCGCCGCCTGTTCCGTGATCCAGCGGGCATGGACCGGCGTCAGACGGGAGACGTCCAGCCGCCGCCCCAGCCACTTCAGAGCGGACTGCCCGGCAGACTCCAGTTGCCGGCACAGATCCTCCATCGTCTCATCCTCGCCGCTGAGCGACAGGAAGTACGGAATCATCAGCAGGTTGTTGTGCTCGGGGGGCACGTAGCCTCGCCGGTTCACGTAGTCGGTGTACTGACAGACCATCTGGCTGGGGTGGACCATGTCCGCAACGGCGATGGGCAGCACCGAGCTCCTGCCCGCCCGCGACTGGGCATACAGGAACGTATCGAAGTCCACCCGCCGCCCCTTGTAGATCGTCACGTGGTTGAACAGGTCGATCGGCCGGAACCGCTCTCTCACAAACGACACATCGAAGATCAGCTCGAAGGTCGTTACCAGGCCGTCGCACTCGTAAACGCCGTTGCCCAGGTAGTTGCGTATGCCCACGTACTGGTCCCGGCGCTGGCGGATGGCCTCGTATCGCTCTTCCAGAATGTCCGGGCGGATCAGCATCGCGTCAAAGTCATGCAGCAGGGCATAGCGGGTGCGGGCGGCGGCGATGCCGATGCTCCACGACAGCCACGAATAGCACCAGCCCCAGCCCACCGCCGCAAGCACCGCCGCCTGGGTCGGCGTGTAGTGCAGGAACTCCAGGGGCAACTGCCCGTACTCCCGCCGCGCCTGCGCCTGCACCTGCTCGATCTGCGGCGTGGGCGGTCGGTCCCACACCGCCAGCACCTTCCGCAGATTCGGCGCCTGCTGCCGCGACAGCATCCGCAGGTTCGTCAACAGCAGCGGCGCCAGCCCCGAGGCACAGCCGATGATGGCACTGTAGCCGGGCTCCGGATCGGCCAGGGACTTCCACGACAACAGCGGCCGGAGGATCGCGCGCAACGCCGCCCGGCGGAGCTTCGTCAGCCAGTACTGCCCGGCACTGGCGTATTTCCCTTCCATCACGAGGACCGGCCCGCCTGCCATCTTCGCCGCCTCCAGATCAGCAGCAGCACGAGCCCCACCGGGCCCCAGAGCGCCACCTGATACACCCATCGGCACAATCGGCCGTTCCAGTCGCTCATTCGCACCGCCCAATGCCCCACCGGCAGCAGGCGGCTGAGCAATCCCATCTCCCCCGGAAAGTGGATGGACCACTCCCGCCCCGGGTCGCTCACCCACAGCCGCAGCCTCGAGCCGTCGCCGGCCAACACCACCCTCCGCCAGCGGCAGTCCTCAAAAACGCCCGGCACGAACACCTCCGGCCTCAGCCCGCCGCGCCCCGTCAGCGTGCTGCGGACCCGCAGGACCAGGCAGGTGCCCTCCTGGCCGAGCGTCAGGTTGGCATCCGTCAGGTCACGGCAGATCGTCGCAATGCGCGCCGGGCCGCTTTGCATGGTCGAGGCCGGTCGAAGCGCCAGGCCCACGGTGAACTTCCCGCTGGCCCGTATGCCGTCCACCAGCGGGCCGACGGGCGTTTCGCTCTGAAGCCATCGCTGCGGCCCCACCGCGGCACCCCGACCGGCCTGGGCGGCGTGCGGGGCCGTTCCCCGCCACAGCAAACGCGGAGACTGTCCCCCTCGGTCCACGATCGGCGGCTCTCGCAGATCGTAATGGACGACGGCCCCCGCCGCCGCCGCCTGCGGGTCGGCCGTGACCTGCCTCCATTGTGCTTCATCCAGTGTCCGGTCGCAGAACCATATCTCGCCAATCGCGCCGCTCCACGGCCGCTGGCCGTCCGTCTCGTTGCCCAAAACCAGGAAGCTGTCGGCATCCCAGTTGGCCAGCGAGGGCGGACCGCATACCCGCGAGGATACGACGGCAAACAGCAACAGGTAAACTCCCAGCCCTGCCAGCAGCACCGGCGGCCTGTTTGGCCACGCCAAGGCCCTGCGGACCGCCGCCATGCCGCGCGGAAAGCGGGCGGCGAAGACGACGGCTGCTGCGCCGCCGGCGCCGCTGATCGTGTTGCACAGCACATCGCGAACGGACGGATCGCGCCGGGGCAGGTACAGTTGCAACGCCTCCACGACGGCGGAAAGTCCCAGACTGCCCATCGTCGCAACCGCAACCCCGACCCACGCGCCTCGCCCCCGCAACAGCAGCGCCACCGCCGCCCCCAGCGGCGCAAACAGCAGCAGATTCCCGGCGATGTCGGGGGGATAGCGGCGAAGCGTCGCCATGCTGTCCAGCGTCCGCACCCGCTGGGACACGGGCAGGCCCGTGTCGAGGAAGTTGAACGGAAACAATGTCGCAATGCATATCAGCGCTGTGGCCGCACCCAGGAGCCAACGACCCACCCGGCCGGACTGTGCCCCGGCAGCGGGCGATCCTGAATCGGATTGGAAAACCTGACTGGCCATCCAGGTGCAGGCCCGAAGCGCGGCTAAACCTTGGCCGGCGGCCTGGCGATGACCACCGCCCCCTGCCCCTCGACCTGAAAGACGCCGCTGCCCTCCCACACCGGCACGAGCTTGGGGTTCAAGCCCAGCTCCTCCAGCATGCAGCGGACCTCGTGCTTGTAGGCCGGATTCATCAGCAGCACCACCTCTGGCCGGTACTGCTTCAGCTCCTCGGGGGCGATGATGCGCTGACCGGTGCCCGTCAGGTAGCGGCCGTGCTTGCGCGGGTTGATGTCCACTGCGTAGGACATGTCCCGCGGGCTGACTCCCAGGGCATTGAGAAACATGATCCCCTTGGTTCCGGCGCCCCAGATCACGGTACGCCCGGCCGGCAGCCACCGCTTGAACAGGTCGCTGCGCCATCGCTGCACCAGGTGGTCGTACGCATCAGCAAAGGCGTTGACCATTGCCTCGATCCGGCGGTCCTCCTGGTCGTAAGGATACTGTGACACGTCGCCGCCCCCGTCGGCCGACCCCTCGATGTCCAGGAACTGCCCGAAATACCTCTCGCGCACAGTCAGCGGACCGAAGCCGGCCCGCACAAACAGCCGCCGCAGGGCCGGCGGCGTGAAATAGGAGCAGTGCTCATAGAGGATATCCCACACGCTCAGGTCGCGGAATGTGCACAGGCCGTTGGGCACGCCAAAGAAGAACGACACGCCCTTGCGGTCGCCAATCGCGGCCCGCGCCAGCCTCAGGAACCGCAAGGGCTCGGCCACGTGCTCCAGGAACTGGCGGCACAGCAGGAAATCCACGGGGTAGTTGGTGTGCTCCGGGGTGTACTCACATGCGAAGATCTGCATGTTCGGCGACTGGACGCCCGTCTGGGCGTTGTACGCCGGGTCAAAACCCGTGCCGCGGTTGTCTCCCGCCTGGCAGAGCCGGGCCAGCATCGCCCCGTCGCCGCAGGCGATCTCCACGATCGCCTTGCGGCGCAAGGCGTAGGTATCCAGCAAATGCCTGACAAGGCCGTCGGCGTGCTCCTGGAAGACCCGCGAATAGTGCTGAGCGTTCTCGTACGCCTGGTCATAGCGCAGCAGCGATGGATCGAACGCGGCGTTGTAGATCATCCCGCACTCGCCGCAGTACCCCAGCCGCATCGGCGCCACGGGCGCGGCCAGCGCTTCGGACTCGCTGGCCCACTGGATGTTGCAGATCACCGGAACCCGGGGCGTTTCCCAGAACACCCGAAGCACACCCGTTTCGCAGGCCGGACAGATGCGTACCGCTGCCATCGGCTGGACCAACCCTTCCCCCCCCACTGGCCACGTTCATCACGATAGGCGCTGCGGACCAGACCCGCCAGCAAAAAAGATCTGCTCAGGCGACCACGGGAAGAACCCTTGCCTCCACCCCGACCGACCGCAGCTGCCGGCGTATCTCATCGCAGTAGATGGGGTTCATCGCCACGATCGCCGGCCGCGGCACCCCCCGCAGGCCCTGGGGATTGATGATGCGCTGGCCGGTGCCCGCCATGTAACTGCCCTGCCGATGCGGGTTGATGTCCACGACGTAGGGCACCTGGTCGGCCCCGAGCCCCAACGTCGTCAGGAACGACACGCCCTTGGACAGCGCCCCCCACACCACCGGCTGCGCTCCCTGAGCACGAAGTTCCGCCAGCGCCCCGCGCCAGTGCCCGATCATCCGCGGGAATCTCTCCCGAGCGCCGCGGGCAAGATCGGCAATCTGGGCAAGATCATCCTCCAGCGGCAGCCGCGGCCTGGTCGGTCCGTCGGCCGGATACGCCGCCAGCAGCAGGTATTGGTCCGCATAGTCCCGCTCCAGTTCCACCACCTCAAACCCCGTCGAGCGAAACAGCCTGGCCAGCGAACCTGCGCTGAAATAGGAGCAGTGCTCGTAGTAGATGTCCCAGAAAGCGCCTTCGCGCAACACGCGCGCGACATCGGGCAGCTCGAAGAGGACCAGCGTGTCGCGCCGGGCCCCGATGGTCCGGCGAATGCCGGCCAGGAAATCCCGCGTCTGTGCGATGTGCTCCAGCGTGTGGCGGCACAGCAGCACGTCCGCCTGGAGGCACGCGTGCTGCGGGCCGTACAGTTCGCGGATGAGCCGGATGCGCCCGCGATGTTCCGGCGGGATGCGATCCGGGCGGGCGCTGGGGTCGATGCCGATGCCGCGGTTGTCGCCCGCCTCGCAGATCAGCATGAGAAAATCGGCTTTGCCGCAACCGATCTCCACGATGGTCTTGTTGCGCACGCCGTAGCGCTGAACCCACCGCTGCGCCAGGCCGCGGGCAAAGGCGTTGAACGTGGGCGAGAACGCCTGCGATTCCTCGCACTGCGGGCAGTACTCGTGGACCGTCGGGTCGAAAAGCCGGTTGCACAGGAACCCGCAGGTCGCGCAGAATGCCAGCGCCAGGTCTCCCCGGGGGTAGTTGACCGCCGCCTCCGCCGTCGGCAGGTTCAGCGTGCTGTGCACGGGAATGCCGCGAACCTCGTAGATGTCCGCCAGCCCCCCCGCCCCGCAGTTGGGACAGACGCTCAGACCGTTCTGGTTGATCGGCTCAGCCTGCGGCATCACTGTCAGGAATCCGGTGGGGCCCTATTCCACGTGCGGGCTGGGGATCGGGATGATGAACTTCCCCCCGCGGCGGCGGTACTCCTCCTGCTGGCGGAAGATCTCGTCCTTGAAGTTCCACGCCAGCAGCAGCACGTAATCCGGCTGCGTCTCCAGCAGCCTGGCCGGCGGGCAGATCGGGATGTGCACGCCCGGCATGTACTTGCCGTGCTTGTGCACGTTGCGGTCCACCACGTAGTCCACCCATTGGGCGCCGATGCCGGCGTAGTTGACCAGCGTGCTGCCCTTGGCCGCCGCGCCGTACGCGGCGATGGTCTTTCCCTCCCGCTTGAGTCCTTCGAGCAGCGCCCGCAGCTCGTGGCGGATCTGCCGCACGCGCTGGCCAAAGCCACGGTAGTACTCGTAGCGGTCCATGCCCAGTTGGCGTTCCTCATCCAGAAGCCGCTTCACCGAATCCTGCACCTGCTCGCGCAGCCCCGCGTACAGCCGCAGCGAGCCGCCGTGGATCGGCAGGCGCTTGAGGTGGTTCAGGTACAGCCCATGGCGACGGAACAGCCGGTCCACCGCCGTGACCGAGAAATAGCACAGGTGCTCGTGGTAGATCGTGTCAAACTCGCAGTGCTCGATCAGGTCGCGCAGGTACGGAAACTCGATCGACGTCGTGCCGGTTTCCTTCAGCAGCGTCGCGATGCCCGCCACCATGCCGTTGGTGTCGGCCACGTGGGCCAGCACGTTGTTGGCGATGACAACATCCGCGCGTTTGCCCTCGGCCCGCAGTCTGCGGGCCAGTTCCAGGCCGAAAAACTCCCGGAGGGTGGGCACGCCGATGGCCAGGGCGGCCTTTGCCGGACCTGGCGCGGGGTCGATCCCCAGCACCGGCACGCCCTTCTCCACGAAGTTCCTCAGCAGATAGCCGTCGTTGCTGGCGATCTCCACCACGAGGCTCTGGCCGTCCAGGTTGCGCGTGGCGATCAGGTCCAGCGCGTTGGCCCGCGAGTGGGCCAGCAGCGATTCGGAGAACGACGAGAAATACGGGTAATCCTCGCCGAAGAGCACCTGGGGCGGCACCGTCTCGAGGATCTGCACCAGCGCGCAATCCGGGCAGAAGACCACCTCCAGCGGATAGAACGCCTCGGGCTGCGACAACTGCTGCTCGGTGAGGATCTTGTCCGACGGCGGGTGGCTGCCGAAGTCCAGCACGGGCAGAAGCCCGCGCCCTCCGCACGAGCGGCAGCGGCCCTCGCGGCAGCGGGCCTCGAACGTCCGCGCGTCGGTTTCGGCGGCTGTGGTCGGCATGGCGTTGACGGCAGGGCCGTTTTCAGGCCGCGGCCGAACGGTGCTTGAGGTTTGCATCGAGAACTCCTTCGGCCAGCAGCTTGCGGATGTGGCCGATCCGCTGGTAGCGCGGCCCCTCGAACTCCGCCAGCGTCAGCCCGACGCGCTTGTAGGCCTCATAGAGCTGCTGGGCGCCCATGCGGGCCGTCCACTGCGGCTCGAAGCCCTTGAGCACGCGGCGGATCTTGTCGCAGTTGACGCGGTAGTTGCGCTTGTCGGGCGAGGCGGTGTCGGCCAGCGTGACTTTGCAGTTGGGCACGACCTCGGCCACGATCTGGGCGATGTCGCGCACGCGGTAGTTTTCGCTGGTGCTGCCGACGTTGAAGGCCTGGTTGTGCACCAGCTCCACCGGCGTGCGCAGCACGGCGCAGAAGGCCCGCGAGATGTCCTCGATGTGGACGATCGGCCGCCACGAACTGCCATCGCTCTTGAGCAGGACCTTGCCGGTCGTGAAGGCATGGGCCGTCAGGTTATTCAGCACCAGGTCGAAGCGCAGCCGCGGCGACACGCCGTACGCCGTGGCGCTGCGGAGAAACGTGGGCGAGAAGTTCGCGTCGGCCATCGGCGCCACATCCCGCTCGGTATTCACCTTCGACTCCCCGTAAGGCGTAACGGGATTGAGTGCGGAGGTCTCGTCCAGCCAGTCCTGCCCCCCGGCGCCGTAGTTGCTGCACGAACTGGAAAACACGAAGCGCCGCACGCCGGCGGCCTTGGCCAGTTCGGCCAGCCGCACCGAGGCGCGGTGATTGATGTCGTAGGTGAGCCGCGGATTCAGATCCCCCAGCGGATCGTTGCTCAGCGCGGCCAGATGCAGCACGGCATCAAAGCCGCGCAAATCGGCCGGGGTGGCGTCGCGGATATCCTTCTGGATCGTCGGCACATCCGGCAGGCCGTCGCCGAAGGTGCAGTTGCGGTACAGGTCGCTGTCCATGCCCACCACCTCGTGCCCCTCCTTCAGGAGCATGGGCGTGAGGACCGTGCCGATGTAACCCTTGTTTCCGGTAACCAGGACTTTCATGGTTCTCCCCTGTGAAGAAAGTTTCCAGCCGGTTGCGGTATCAGGCGCCGGCCGGCGCCTTCACCCACGTCTGCCACGGCGCATTGCCGCGCTGCCAGAGGTCCTCCAGCAGCCTCTTGTCTCGAAGCGTGTCCATGCACTGCCAGAAGGAAGTGTGCCGGAAGGCCATCAACTGGCCGTCGCGGGCGAGCCTTTCCATGGGCTCGCGCTCCCATTGCGTGTTGTCCCCCTCGATGTAGTCGAAGATTCCCGGCTCCAGCACGAAGAACGCTCCGTTGATCCAGCCCTCGCTGGTCTGCGGTTTCTCGGTGAACTCCCGCACGCGGTCGCCTTCCATGACGATGTGGCCGAAACGCGCCGGCGGGCGAACCACCGTCACGGTCGCCAGTTTTCCATGCGAGCGGTGAAACTTCACCAGTTCGTCGAGATTAACATCGGATACGCCGTCGCCCCACGTGAGCATGAACGTCTCGTTGCCCAGCAGCGGAGCCAGCCGCTTGATCCGCCCGCCCGTGAGCGTCGCGATGCCGGTATCCACCAGGTCCACGGTCCAGTCCGGCTGCATGCCACCGTGCCGCACCACCTCGCCCGTGCGCAGGTTCACCGTCAGGTCGCTGTTCAGCGAGCAGTAGTCACAGATGTATTTCTTGATCACATCGCCCTTGTACCCCAGGGCAATCACGAAATGCTTGTGGTTGTAGGCATAGTAGTGCATCATGATGTGCCAGAGGATCGGCCGCCCGCCGATTTCCACCATGGGCTTGGGTTTGATGTCCGTCTCCTCGGCCAGACGCGATCCGACTCCTCCCGCAAGAATGGCGACTTTCATGTGTTCAACCCCCCGCCATGGTTCTCAAGGCCCATATTCTAACTCATCGACGCGCCTCAAGCCAACGCACCAACTGACCCACATTTGCCATCTCGGCAAACTCGCTGCTGCCGAACTGCACGCCGAACTCCTGTTCAATGCCGAACATCAGGTTGATGTGCGCCACCGAATCCCAGCCGGGAATGTCGGCGGCGGTCGTCTGGTCTGTCAGCCGTATCTGGTCATTGCCAAAGACATTATGGAAAACCTGCTCGAGCCGCTCAAGCACGCTCATGGGTGAACCCTCCTGCAACGCCGTTCTGGATGAAGGTGTTGTTAATCGGACCCTTGGCACCCAGGTCGTACTCCCAGATGGTGGTTCCGGCGCTGTGCGCAACCTGGGTAAAGCCGTACTTTCCATATACCTCGGCCACCATGCCGTTCTTTGCCGTAGGAATGTACGTTCCACGCAGCACCCGGCAGCCGCGTTCGGCGGCCCACATGCACAGATGCTTGAGCATCTCGGCCTCGACGGTCCGGCCAATGACCCGGCAACTCATCAACCACGTATCGATGTCCAGCACGTCCTCGCGGACAAAGGCGATCGCCACGCTGATCAGCCCGTGGTCCGCGAACCGGTCGCTCAGACGCATCGTCAGGTGGACGCAGGCCGGGTCGGCCGCGAACTGCCGAAGCTGCTCCAGCGTGTGTCGTCGCGTGGTCAGGTTGAACTGGTTGGTCTTGCCCACCAACTGCGCGATCCGCGGCAGATCGACATCGTTGAAGGGAGCCACCACCGCCTTCATCTGCAGGCTGCGATAGAAATCCTCGATGGACGCGGAGGTGGCTTGCAACTGGGCGATCTGCGCTCGGGCCCGGTATTGCTCGGCGCGAGCGGCATCCTCGGCCGTGTATGCCGACGTCTCAAACATCAGATAGCCGGCCAGGGCCGCCACGTATTGCGCCGGGTCGCGCGGCAGCACGATCACATCCACTTCGGGCGTCATCTGCCGCACCGCCGCCCGCTCGACCGGGTTGTCATCCACGAACACCAGCGAGTCCAGGCCGATGTTCAGTTGCCGGGCGATGTTGCGAAGATTCTCCGGCTTGGGCTGCCAGTTGGCCACGAAGCACGCGATGTCGTCCAGTTTGATGCGCATCTCCGGGTGCTTCTCGAAGACCTCGCGGGCATCGGCGTCGTTGTTCTTGGAGCAGACGGCCAGGATCACGCCCTTCTGGGCCAGGCGCAGGATGTGCTCCTGGAACGCGATGTACGCCTCGCCGTCGGGCCCGTTGCCCAGCTTGATGCCGGCCAGGCCGTCTTCGCCGATGATTCCGCCCCACAGCGTGTTGTCCAGGTCCAGCACCAGGCACTTGCGCGACAGGCCCAGGTCGGCGGCGATGACGGCGGCGGTGTGGCGCGCCAGCAGCGGCACGGCCGCCAGCGACACGGCCTGCTTGGAGATGTGCCAGTATCGCGCGTCGAACCATCGCTGCTTGCCCAGCATCGCCGAGAGGCGCTCGCAATCCACGATGGACACGGTGTTGCCCGCGGCCCTGCCCATCTCCAGGTTCAGTTGCGCGGCCATGAACGGCCGCGAGCCGGGGAGGCGGCTGGCCAGGTGGCCCATCGCGTTCTCGGCCGGCAGGGCGAAGTTGTGCTGCACCAGCCGGGCCTTGGACCGCGAGCCCAGCGCCTGCCACAGCGATGTCCAGCGATCCAGCTCCGCCGCCACATCCTTCGCCGGGTCGGAGCTGATCTGGGGCAGAGCCAGGTCGCCCTGGTGGACGGCCAGCACGACGAAATCCGGTCCAAAGCCGTACATCGCGCTGCCGCCGTCGAGGATGTCCTGGCGGTACTGGCCATAGTTGCCCTCGTAGATCTCGGCCGCGACGCCCACACGGGCCAGCGCCGTGCGAAGCGCCGACACCAGCTGCGTGGTCGTGTAACTGCCGAGCACCGCCAGGCGAATCGACCGCAGCGGCGCTCGCTCGGCAAACGCGTGCTTCTGCACCAGTGGTGCCGCCGCCTGCCACGTGGAAAAGTCGTCGCCCGCATCAATCGCCGCCAGCGCCCAGCGACCTGCCTCGGCGAAGTTGGCGAGTTTCTCATGACAACGAGCGATCTTCAGGCACAGCGCCGCCGGTGGCACCTCGTGGGCGGCGGCCGCAGCGAGGTACTGGCCGAGGGCCTGGTCAATCCTGCCGGCCTGGCGCAGCTCATCGCCCCGACGCATCGCGTCGGCGGCGGCAGCCACTGGATCGGTCGCTTCAGTGCTCATGGCTGTTGCGCGGTTTGGGCGGCATGATGAGGCGCGGCGGCGGCACGCACACGATTGCCCCCGGCGGGACGTTCATCATGACCACGCAGTTCGGCCCGATACGGGCCCCATCGCCCACGCGAATCTTCCCGAGCACTGCCGCACCCACCGCCACGGCAACATTGTTGCCGAGCGTCGGTGCGTCGGATTCGCTGCCGCGATTGGTGCCGCCGATGGTCGCATTGTGCTCGATCAGGCAGTCGTCGCCGAGCGTCGCCGCGTAGTGGATCACGATCCCGCCCTGGTGCGGTATCCGCAGCCGCCGGCCGATCTTCGCGGTCGGGTGGAGCTCGATGCCGTACACGTTGCGGCACCAGACATTGCCGATGCGGCAAAGCAGCCTCACCGGCCAGCCCAGAACCGGATGAAGTTGCCGGCTCCAGACTGCGATGCGATACAGCGCCATGGTCTGAAAGCCCGGCCGCAGCAGAGGCCCGTTGACGCGGTACTCCTCGCGCAGCAGTGCCAGCAGCCCGACCGGCTCCGCCGCCGCGGGCGCGGGATTCGCGGGCGATTGCGAATCGGGTAGTGCCGCGGTTTCCATCGTCACACCGGTGTTCCGGCCGCCGCCGCGGGTATCGGGCTGGAGGACCAGAAACGCAGGTCCTGCTCCCGCCGCAGCGCTATCGACAGCCTGCCTGTCGGCAAGTCCACGTCGTCGTAAGTCAGCACGGCGTCCTTGGCCACATCGCGCTTCAGCCTGCATCCCTCGGCCAGGCCGATCGGCAGCAGGCGCTGAGCATGGGCGATCTCGGCCTTCTCGGCCAGGCCGTAGGTCATGTAGCCGCCCAGGCCGTCGATCGTCTCCCCTGCCTTCAGGTCTCTCTTGGCGGCGGCGATGACATCCACCTTCGGCCCGCCTCTGGGCGCGATGGCCGCGTCGTGGAACAACACGGCCCGCGCCAACGACAGCGGCGCTTCGAAGTGGCACAGGTGATAGGGCGTGTAGAAACTGTACAGCGGGCCCTCGCCCAGTTTGTAGAGGTTGAGGTAGTGCTTCTGCTTGGGGTCATCGTGGGTGGCATAGACGAACACACCCGGGCTGGGCTTGGCGGCCACCAGGTAATCCACGATCCCGCCCGCGGCCTTGAGCTGCTCGATGTCGAACAGCTTCGTCGCCGCGTCCACGTGGCCGTCAAAGGTGTAGCCCAGCATGCCCCGGCGGGCGACGGTCATGCCCGTGGCGTTGGCCACCAGGGCCTGTTCAAAGGAGATCTTCGTGCCGTCGGCGAAACTGGTCACCATCGTGGGATTCTGGCCCCACTTTCTGGCGAATCCCTCCTGGGTGGTCGGGTTGCGATAGGGGTCGTGAAGACCCTTGATGTTGCCGCACAGCAAGGGCGTCAGGCCGATGCTTTTCACGAAACGCCACAGGTTCATCTGCACGGCGGGCTGGTCGCCGTCGCAGCCGCCGAGGACCACGCCGGCTTTGTCGGCGTGGACCTTGAGGATCGGCCCGACGGTGCCGTCCGCCTCGGCGTTCATGAGCACCACGTGCTTGCCGTGGGCGATGGCCTTCATCGAAACCCGCGCCCCCAGTTCCACGTCGCCGGTCACGTCGATCAGCGCGTCGATGCCCTCCGCTTCGCACAGGAGCATCGGGTTGTCCGTGATCGCCGGCCGCCCCGACGCCACCGCCTGCTCGAGGGGCTTGACGCCGTCCACCGTCTGAACCTGGCCGACTCCGGCCTGGCCGTAGCAATCGGCGGCCTTGGCGAGGGTGCGGTTGGAAATGGCCGCCAGGCGCATGCCCGGCACGGAGTTGACGATCTGGTTGGCGATGCCGCGGGCCATGAAGCCCGCGCCGACCATGCCGACCCTGATGGGCCGGCCCTCGGCCGCCCGCGCCGCCAACGCTGTATCCACGATGATCAATGTCCCGCTCCTTTCGCGCCCGCATCCAGCAGAGGCCAGCTGGCATCCTTGGGGCTGATGACGCTCACGGGCAGCGGCCACTCGATCCCCAGCACGGGGTCGTCATAGCGCAAGCCGCGCTCGCCGCCGGGCGTGTAGAACTCGCTGACCTGGTACATCACATCCACGTCATCGCAAAGCGTGATAAAGCCGTGCGCGAACATGTCCGGCACGTACAGGGCCTTGCGGTTGTCGGCGGTCAACTCCGCCGAAAAATGCTGCAGATAGGTCGGCGAGCCCGGGCGCATGTCCACGATCACGTCCACGATCGCGCCGCGCGTGCAGCGCACGAGCTTGGCCTCGGTGGCCGGCGGCAACTGATAATGCATGCCCCGCAGCGTGCCCTTGCGGATGTTGTGGGACATGTTGCACTGGGCGACCATCGGCCGCAGGCCGTGCTGCTCGAACTCTCTGGCGCAGAAGGTGCGGGCGAAGAAGCCGCGCTCATCGGCGCGCTGCTCCAGTTCCAGGACAAACACCCCCTGGATGGGCGTCTCAACGAAACGCATCGGGTCATCCTCTGAAAAACGGCCGCAAGCGGCTCTTTCACCAGACTTTCCACGGCGCTTCGCCGCGCCGCCACAGATCCTCCAGATACATCTTGTCGCGCAAGGTATCCATCGGCTGCCAGAAGCCATCATGTGTGAAGGCCGACAACTGCCCGTCGTGGGCCAGCCGCTCCAGGGGCTGGCGTTCCCAGACGGTGGCATCATCCTCGATGTAGTCGATGGCGCCGGGTTCCAGCACGAAGAAGCCCCCGTTGATCCACAGCCCGTCGCCCTGGGGCTTTTCCCGGAAGGCCGTGACCTTCGTCTGCCCGGGGGCGAGGCTCAGGGCGCCGAAACGCCCCGGCTGCTTGGTGGCGGTCATCGTCGCCAGCGTCTTCTGGTCGCGGTGAAACGCGATGAGCTTCGTGATGTCCACGTTCCCCACGCCGTCGCCGTAGGTAAAGCAGAAGGTGCCGTCCTTCACGTGGTCGCGGACGCGCTTCAGCCGGCCGCCGGTCATCGTCGCCTCGCCGGTGTCCACCAGCGTCACCCGCCAGGGCTCCACGCGGTTGTTGTGGATCTCCACGCGGTTGTCGCGCAGGTCGAAGGTGACGTCCGAGTTGTTCAGGTGGTACATCGCAAAGTATTGCTTGATCACGTGGCCCATGTAGCCGCAGCAGACCACCACGTCGTGGATCCCGTGGGCCGCGTAGATCTTCATGATGTGCCACAGGATCGGCCGCCCCCCGATCTCCACCATCGGCTTGGGACGCAGCGTCGTTTCCTCCGAAAGCCGGCTGCCCAGGCCGCCGGCCAGTATGACCACCTTCATGGCAACCCTCCGCGCATGACGCTATCCCGGCGAGCCCCACGATGTCGCCGCGGCCGGCTGGACCGCGGCGGCCGGCGCGTGCTGCCCGCGCGGGAAGAACCGCTTGAGTTTCAGGAAATGTTTCTCGAACACGTGCCAGCTGAGCCAACCCGCGCCCAGGCAGGCGCCGATGGCCAGCACATAGAACAGCATCTGTCCCGGCAGTTGTGACCCCAGCAACGTCGGGTATTTCTCCGCGGGATACAGCCAGCTCGCCCCGCGGATCACCGGCGTGTGCGTCAGGTAGATCGCGTAGCTGAACTTGCCCAGCGTGCAGAGCAGCGCACTGGTGAGCACCCAGTGGGCCGCGCCCCCCTTCGCCCCCGCTGCCAAAACGATGGCTCCGCCGAAGAATACCGCCAACGCCGTGAAGCCGATGGTCTGGGTCATCCACAAGTTCTGGTACAGGTGCCCGCCCTGATAGACCAGCATGGCGGCGACCAGTGTCCCGCCGCCCCACAGCGCCAGCCGTGCCACCGGCCGCGCCGCCGCCACTCCACCCGGGCCGCGCACCAGCAGCGCCCCGATCGCGCCGATCGCCAGCGAATCGATCCGCGTGGGCGTCAAGACGTAGTTCACCACGCCGGGCGCGCCGGCCAGCACCAGGGTCGTGCGCAGGGCCACGGCCGCAATCACGAGGGCGATGCACAGCCGCAGCAGTGCCGCGCGCCCCAGCAGCCACACCACCGCCGGCCAGACAATATAGAACTGCTCCTCGATCGCCAGCGACCACGAAACACCCAGCTCCGCATGCGTGAACCCGCCCTGGCGCAGGGCAATGGAATAGTTGGACAGGTACAGCCAGTACCACCACTCCTCTCCGGCCACGGCCTGCGGGGCGCGATGCACCAGCGGCAGCGCAATAAAGAAGAACGCCAGCATCCCGTAGTAGAGCGGGAAGATCCGCAGTACCCGCCGCATGTAGAAGTTGCGGAAGTAGCGCGAGGAGCCCTTGGAGTCGTACAGGATGCCCGTGATCAGGAACCCCGACAGCACGAAGAACAGGTCCACGCCGCACCACCCGGACGCGGCCAGCCGCGAAAGCAGCTCATCGCCCCACCACTGGGGCTGGAGTTTGGTGGCGTGCAGGATCAGCACCAGCAGAATCGCCACCCCGCGCACGCCGTCCAGAGCCGGTATGCGGGGCTCCCGCTCGGCACCGTCATGGGGCTGTGCCGTCTTCTGCAGCCCAGGTTCGTGTGCGACAGCACTCATGGGACTGTGTTCTCATCGGCTCGCACGCACTCATACACGATCGTCTCGCACACCGCCTCCCTGGCCAGCCCCATCGCCGCCAGCACCGGCAGGCATCTGATCAGCGCGCGGCTCTTCCAGGTGCGAGCCAGTTCGGCCACTCCAAAATAGCGGTCCAGCCGCATGCCCTGGCGCTCGGCCAGTTCGGTGATCCCCGGGGGCCAGTGCAGGGCCACGTGGTCCACGCTGTCCCAGACCTCGCCGCGAAGATTGTGCTTGATACGCCACAGCGCGTAGGGGTTGGGCGCTTTGACGACCAGTCTTCCGCCCGGCAGCAGGTGACGCTGGGCCGCCTCGAACAGCGCGCCCGGATTGCCCAGGTGCTCGATGACCTTGCAGACGATGACGTCAAATCGCTCGCCGACCACTTCGCGGGTGATGTCGCACAATCGCACGTTGTGCCCCTGCTGCTGGAGCTTGCGCACCTCCTCTGCCAGCACATCCACGCCCAGGCAATACGCCGCCGTGGCACAGATCTCCTGATGCAGCCACTTTTCGATGCTTCGGCTGCCGCCGTAGTGATCGGCCGCCCCCACGTTCAGCACGCGACGCCCTCGAGCCAACTCCCGAAGATACGCCGCACGAGAAAAGATCGGCGGACGATGCGCCGCGGCCAGCCGCCGCCGCCGGTACTCGCAGGCTTCGGCGGTGTTCGGATCACCCGTGAAGTGGCGCCAATGCGTGGCCTGATCCGTGTTCATGGCCGGTCGCCTCCCGTCTGCCCACACTGCCCCCACCGGTACCCCAACGCCGCGAAACAAGTCCAGGCGGCGATGCTCCACAGCGGGCCCGGCCAGGTCCTGCCGTCACTGAGCCTTGCCCCCGTTCCCGTAAAACACCGCGTCGCGCGACAGTTCGCGACGAAGCCAGCCCACTACCGACCCCGAGAGCACCTTTCGCGCCAGCCGCCCGGCTGCCAGGCGGCCGACGGAGGCATAGCGGGCCAGCCGCGCCGCCGGCGACATCGGCGTTCGCCGGATGGCCTTGAGCGTCTCCTTCAGGACGCGGGCGCTGGGCATGACGCGCTGCTCGGCCGCGGCGGGGTCGATGTAGGCCGTCTCGCCGCGTTTGGACCGGCGGTCGCGGCGATCGACCGATTGCGGGCTGTGGTGACGGAAGATGAACAGCTCTTCGGGCACTTCGATGAAGCGGCCCAGGAGGCGCAGTTCGCGCGCCAGGACCACGTCCGACGACACAAACGCGCCCAGGAGGCGCGTGCGCAACAGCGCGTCGCGGCGGATCAAACCGTGAATGAAGATCGGGATCACGGAAGCGGGCAGGTCCAGCAGCTGCGCGAAGGTGATGCCGGCCAGGCTGCGCTCGGAATAGAGCGTTGCGCCGTTCTCATCGACGTACCGCGTCAGAGGGTAGGCCATCACCGCGTCGACACCCGCGGCGTCCAGCGCCGCCACGCAGGCTTCCAGGTAACGGGGCTCCAGCAGGTCGTCATGGGCGGCCCATTTGAAGTACTCGCCGCCGGACAGCTCAAAAACGCGATTGAAGTTCCGCGCCAGACCCAGGTTTTCCGGCAAGCGGTGATACTGCACCCGTGCGTCGCGCGCGGCAAACTCGCGACAGATCGCCTCGGTGCGGTCGGTGGAGGCGTTGTCGGAGATGAGCAACTCAAAGTCCCGCCAGGTCTGCCCCAGGATCGACTCGATCGCCTGGGCGAGATACCGCTGCCCGTTATAAACCGGCATGCCGATGCTCACGCGCGGCATGGCCGAACCTCCCGGCTGCGAAGCCTGCTGCCGACCCTCTGCGCCGTGCGGAGGGACGCCCAGGATACGATATGGCTCGCACAGGCCAGCCGCTGGGCAGCGGTCAGGGGAGCGCGGCGGATGGACTTGAAGTAGTCGCAGTATTTGAGCCAGCCCTGGAGCAGGGGAGGCGTCCGACTGGATGGGTCAAACCAGTCGCGCCGCGCGGCGTCCGTGACTCGGCTTCGCGAGTAGCAGTCGGGATGATCGCGAATCAGGCATAGCGGCTCGTCGATGTAGCCCGCCCGGCCAAACAGCATCATCTCCGCCATCCAGCAGCGGTCAGCCCCGGAAAAGCCCTGCTGCATGCGCGTCTTGCGGATGAGCCTCGATCGCATCACCCCCCAGATGGCCATGAAGTAGTCGCGAAAGATCATGTGTCGGAAGCGCACGACCGGGTCCGTGCTGGACAGGGCGGGTTCAGGAGGAGCCATGCAGAGGCGCTCGCCCCGGGGGCCGATACGCACCGTCGCCGACTGGCAGATATCAATGGACGGATCGGCGTCCAGGCCCGCCACGCACCGCTCCAGGAACCGCGGCTCCAGCACATCGTCGTGGGCCATCCACTTGAACAGTTCGGTGTCGGCACGGGCGAACACATCGTTCCAGTTGCGTGCGCCGCCGAGGTTGGCCGGCTGGCGGTGATAGTGCACGCGGCTGTCGCGCCGGGCAAAAGCCTGGCAGATATCCTGCGTGCGGTCGGTTGAAGCGTTGTCGCAGATGTGCAACTCGAAATCCGTGAACGTCTGCGCGAGCACCGACTCCACCGCCGGCTCGATGTAATTCTCGCCGTTGTACACGGGCATCCCGACCGCCAGTCTCACCTTTGTCGCTTTCATGACGTTACTGCCCCATGCAAGTCTGCCGCCGAATCGCGCCTGGTCCCTTCACCGGGCCGGCTCCGACACTGCACCGGCCGTGGCCGCAGCGGCCGGCTGAGCAGCCGTGGAGACGAACACCCCCAGTCGGCTGGCCAGCGCCTCGGCACTTCGGCGGCTGTGGAATGAGCACTCGATCTTGCCGCGGCCGGCCGCGCTGAGCCGATCGGCCAGCGACGGATCGCGCAGGACGGCCTCGATCGCGTCTGCCAGGGCGTCGGGGCTGCCCGGCGGAACCAGCATGCCATCAGCACCCGCCTCGACCAGCTCGCGCACGCCGCCGGCCGACGTTGCCACCACCGGCACCTGCATGGCCATGGCCTCCATGATGACGACGCCCAGAGGCTCATGGTGGCTGGCCAGCGCAAAGACGTGCGCGGCCTCCAGTTCGTCGCGCACGGTCGCCTCGGACACCGGGCCAAGCAGGCGCACGTAGTCTTTGGCCCCAAGCGCATCGACCAGTTGTTCAAGAAACCGGCGGTACTCGCCGGAGGTCGAATCGTCGGCCCCGGCGATGTGCAACTCCACGGGCAGCCCGCGCTGCCGCAGTGCCGCGCAGGCTCGAATGAGCACGTCGTGGCCCTTGCAGGAGTGCAGCCGACCGCAGGTGAACACGCGACAAGGCCCTTCGCCGCGCCAGGGGCGGCAAGGCGTGCGCCGCTTGAACGACTCGACATCCACGCCCATCGGCACGACGTCCACTGAAGGCGGAAGGCTCGACCCTAGGGCGGCCTGGACCTCGCCGAGCAGTTTCCGGGTGATCACCAGCGCGAAGGCGGCGAAGCGCCATTTCATGGGTTGGTTGGGCCCGTAATCACACAGCGGACCATGCAGCGTGATGCTGTACGGCAGGCAGGCAATCGCGTGAGCGTACAAGGCGATGTTGGCTGAGTCTGCGCACGAGTGCACATGCACGTGTCGCCAGCCGCGTCGTCGGGCCAAGTGGGCCAACTGGGCCCCGAGAATCGCCAGCCCCACATGTCGCGCAAGGCCCGACAGACCAGACCACTGCGAAGAAGCGATGGCACGACAAAGGCGCTTCCATCCTGCCGGCCCCGAACGCGCCAGCGAGAGCATCGTGCCCAGAAGCGCTGCTGGCCGGGGTGGAAACAGATACGCCGTCCGCTGGGCAGCCTGGCCGGCCCATGCGCCGGGCATACGTACCTGCGGCGATGGCCGGCGTGTGGAGACCAGATCAGTGCGAATGCCCATGGCCTCCAGGGCCGCCAGTTCTCGCCGGAAAAAAACGTGGGTCTGGCCGGGAAACTCCGGCACCAGATAGCCCAGTACGATTTGCGTCGGACCCGTATCGGGCAAGGCTCCGCCCCCGTCGGCTGCGCCGTGGCGCGGCCGATCCTCATCTTAAGTGCTTTTCTTGTGAGGGCTTGCGCGAAGCAAGCACGCTCACTCGATCGGCTCCAGCAGAGCCGCGTCGATCTCGAGGCTGACGGCCTTGGCGACCATGTCAACCTGCAGGATCAGCCGCCCCGCCGGCCCGCGATGCTCCACGATGCCTTGCAGGCCGCGGAGCGGCCCGGAACGGACCTCAACGCGCACCCCCCGCTTGAGAAAGGGGTACGGGTCCAATGGCACCTGTCTGGACAACGCCAGATGGAGGTTTCTCAGCTCCCAGTCGAGCCGGGCCTGATCCGGAACACGCAGGATACAGGCCACCCTGTTGGTGTCATCGGCACGATAGGCCTGTTCTGAAGTTCCTCGCAGAAACACATATCCGGGAAACAACGGCAGGTCCACTATCGCCTTGCGCTTGCCATAATATCGGACTTGGCGCACCAGCGGCAAGTAGTGGGCGATCCGCATCGCCGTCAGGTCGGCCGACAGCGCCTTCTCCTGGCGGCTGCGGGTGTGTAGGACAAACCAGTCGCCGGCATCGGGCGAAGGCAAGCCGGGGGCGGGAGGCGTTGGGATACGGGCATCCTGGTGTGGGTCGCGTTCTTTCGCCATTGAGCTCACCGTTCCAAAGACCAGATTCTGAGCGCGCTTGCGATACTTGCGCGGCGTGCGGTTGCTGGGCCCGCCCATCGCCGAGGCCCGAAGCGTTCGGACCTTCTCGGGAAGCGCTCTTTGCCCTTTTTAGCCATTTTCCGCGGCGAACGCATCTTTCACAGATGCCTCAAACTGCCCATTTCCACAGAACATCGTTCCTGTCCCATTGCCCCGCGAAGCATTTTCTCGCCAAATCGGCGGAGGGCAAGCGTGGGGACCCGACTGCCCAGTTTTTGTGCGGCCCGGAGAAAGTTGGCGGCAAAAGAGATTCCCCTTGCAGTTATCAAGCGACGGGGTATAGTGGGGTACATTGTGGGTGACTGCCAAGGGTGAAGCAGAGGGCTTCGGGACGGGTGGGAAAGGCCGTGTGTAGCGGCTAGCGCCAGTCCAAGGCGTGCCATGTCGCTGTTTGGGGGCACGTGCGACCTTTGAGCGGGCACTGATGAAGGGAGTGTGGGCTATGCGCGTTGATCGAGTTCTCGGGGTCGTCGTGGGTGTGTTGCTGTTTGCTGGCGTTTCACAGGCCGACACCTTGTTGCACCTCACGCCTGTTCCGCCGCAGGCGGTGGTGAGTTCGGTCTCGGTGATCTACAGCGCCGTCACGGACAACTTCTACGCGGATGGCGTTGTGACGGATGTGAATCCGGCCGTCCCGCTGCCCAACCCCATGACCGGGCAGTTCGAGCTGAAAGCCAAGATCAACGATCTGGGCGTCGCCAGCTCGGGGTCACTGAAGGTTTACGCAGGCCCTTATAACAACAACCCCTTGTTCATGTCGGGCACGCTGGTGGCCTTCGGCTCGGGTCCGGAGGATCGCTTTGAGTTTCTTTTCCTGTCGGACGGCACAGGCTCGCTGGCTCCAGCGGGCTGGCTGATCGGTGTCCAATTGTTCGCCTTGGGCAACCCGATTCCGCAGTTCAGCGACCCGACGTTTGGCTCGAGTTTCACGAGCAACACGCAGTATGGGCTCTACAAGGCCGACGTGTTCGCCATCATCCCAACGCCCACGGCGGCGTTGGCCGGCCTGGGTTTGATGGGCGGTTTGGCGGGACTGGGCTTCATCCGGCGGTTGCGCTCGGACGGGGTCTGAGGTGTGTGCCGGATCGTTTGGTCTTTATGGGTGAGTGAGTTGCATTTCGTGGGTGGTAAAGCGGTCCCGCCCTCTGAAGGGGAAGGCGGGACCCGCGTGGTTGTGGCGCCAGCGCGCCCGGCCATGCCTTGAGGCTCCCCGGAGAGGGTAGATCAATGTTGAGTGTTTTCCGTTCCACGCGGCGCCAGTCGCTTCGTTCCCGGTCCCTGCGCGAGGCTGTCAAGCCGCTGGTCGAGCAGCTTGAAAAACGCACGATGTTGACCTTGCTCGGCATCGCACCAGAGAACCCGCTGATCAACTTCAACGGAACGGCCGGCATCACCGAATACGACGCCACCACGGACACCTTCACGGTGACCGCCAAGCCGACCTCGATTCAGTTCGTCAACGCCGGGCCGACGCAGACCGTCTTTGCGCCCAAGAGCTTCACCCTGCAGTTCAAGGTGGACGACACGGGCGCCTTCATCGGCGGCGTGCCGGGACCCGACCTGGTCATCATCGGCGACGTCAGCGACGGCGTGAACACCTACACCGGTGTGCTGCTGACGGGAGAGGTTACGGCGTTTGGCTACCTGAACGCGGGCCCCAACGATCAATACGACATGCAGCTGGTCCCCACGGGCGGCCTGCTGATGAACCCCCCGCCGGCGACTCCCTGGATCGATTTCAACCTTGACGACCTGGTTATCTCCCTGGTCAGCAACGATTCGAACTTCAATGGTTTGTTCACCGAGAGCTTCGGCGGAACGGCCGAGGGCGTGGTCGGAACAACACCCAATGCCTTCACCAACGGCATCGGCGATTTCGTCTGGTGCGACGACGGCGACGGGATCCAGGAGGCCGGCGAGCCGGGCGTCCCGAACGTCACCGTGAATCTCTATCGGGATGACGGGACCATGAACCCCGTCCTGGAGGACACCACGGTCACGGACGCGAATGGCAACTACCTGTTCTTGGGCAAGCGCGCCGAATGGCACTACTGGGTGGAGTTCGTCCTGCCGCCTGGCGCCATCGGCTTTACGCTCAAAGACCAGGGCGGCGATGACACGAAGGACTCGGACGCCAATCCGACTGCACCTAATCTTGGCTGGACCGACAAGTTCTTCCTTCCACTCAGTCCGTTGAAGCTGGATGTTGACGCTGGCATCCTGTGCCCGGCCCCGCCGGTCGCCAAGCTCGGCGATTACGTCTGGCTGGACAAGGACGGCGATGGCATCCAGGACCCCACCGAAACAGGCATCAACGGCGTGCTCGTCCAGTTGCAGGACTGCGACGGCAACCTTCTGGACTTCCAGTTCACCACCACTGACCCCAACGATCCGCTGAAGGATGGGTGGTATCTGTTCGACAATCTGACGCCAGGCGACTATCGCGTGCAGTTCTTCGCGCTGCCCGGCTACGAGTTCACTCTTCCAAATGTCGGCGTCAACGATGCCATCGACTCCGATGCCGACCCGCTGACCGGCATCACGCACTGCGTCACGCTCGGCCCCGGCGACATGAATCTCACAGTTGACGCCGGCATGTACATCCCCGCGATGCTGGGCGACCGGGTCTGGCGCGACCTGAATGCCAACGGCCTGCAGGATGACGGCGAACCGGGCATCCCGGGCGTGCCCATCAAGCTGCTGGACGCCAACACCAACGCGATCGTCGCGGTGACCTTTACCGACCAGGATGGTCTGTACATGTTCACCGTGAAGCCCGGCCTCTATAAGGTCTGGGTCGAGATCAGCCCCGAAGTCTGCGGCGACAACTGGGATTTCACCTTCCGCGATGTGGGCGGCGATGACACGATCGATTCCGACGTGGACCGCCTCACGGGCGTCAGCCACGACGTGATGCTCATGTCCGGCCAGAAGGACATGACCATCGACGCCGGCCTGTTCTGCAAGGCGCGGCTGGGCGACCTGGTCTGGCTGGACCTGGATGCCGACGGCTACCAGGACACCGGCGAGCCGGGCGTGGCCAACGTGACCGTCAAGCTGCTGGATGCCCAGAACAACGTCATCAGGACGACTCTCACCGACGGCGGCGGCAACTACCTGTTCACCAGCCTCGATCCGGGCACGTATTCGGTGATGTTCGTCCTGCCCAATGGCTACATGTTCAGCCCCAAGGACCAGGGCGGCGACGACGAGCGCGACTCCGACGCCGACACGACCACCGGCATGACCCAGCAGGTCACGCTGATCCAGGGCGAGTTCAACAAGAGCCTGGACGCCGGCCTGTTCCAGAAGGCCGTCATCGGCGACTACGTCTGGCTGGACAAGGACGCCGACGGCATTCAGGAAATCGGCCTGGGCGAGCTGGGCATCCCCGGCGTGACGGTCGAGCTGTACAACGCAGTCACCAACAGCCTGGTTGACACGACCCTGACGGACGGCGACGGGCTGTACCTGTTCACGGTCGTCCCCGGCAGCTACTACGTGAAGTTCATCAAGCCCGTCGGCTACAACCTCAGCCCGGCCGACGTGGGCGCTGACGACACGATCGACTCCGACGCCGACGTCAATGGCAAGACCCAGACGGTCACGGTCCTCTCCGGCGAGCAGAACCTGACGCTGGACGCGGGCATGTACCAGAACGTGTCGCTGGGCGATTTCGTCTGGCTGGATAAGAACGCCAACGGCATCCAGGATGTCGGCGAGACCGGCGTGCAGAACGTGCTGGTGCAGCTGTTCACCGCGGGCGGCGCGTTCGTCGCCCAGCAGCAGACCGGCGCCGCCGGCGACTACCTGTTCACCGGCCTGACACCGGGCAGCTACCAGTTGCTGTTCGTTCTGCCGGGCGGATTCAATTTCAGCCCCGCCGACCAGGGCGCCTTTGACGCGCTGGACAGCGACGCCCACGTCGTGACCGGCAAGAGCCATGTCGTGACGCTCACCTCGGGCCAGAATGATCTGACCATCGACGCGGGCATCTACCAGGATGCCATGATCGGCGACAAGGTCTGGAAGGACCTGGACCGCGACGGCATCCAGGACCCCAACGAGCCGGGCATCGAGGGCCTGCCGGTCAAGCTGCTCGACGCGGCCACTGGCGCGATCATCTCCGTGACGCACACCGACGCCAACGGCATGTACATGTTCACCGTGGCGCCGGGCTCGTACAAGGTCTGGGTCGAGGTCGGCCCGGACATCTGCGGCGACAGCTTCGACTTCAGCCCGCAGTACCAGGGCATGGACCCGGAGAAGGACTCCAACGTCAACCCGATCACCGGCGTCAGCGACGCGGTGACGGTCATCTCCGGCGAGAAGAACTTCAGCATCGACGCCGGCCTGCTGTGCAAGGCGTCGCTGGGCGACCTGGTCTGGCTGGACCTGGACGCCGACGGCATCCAGGATCCGACCGAACCGGGCCTGGCCAACATCACGGTCAAGCTGCTGAACGCGGCCGACGACAGCGTCATCGCCACGACTCTGACCGACGGCGGCGGCAACTACCTGTTCAAGAATCTGAACCCCGGCTCGTACAAGGTGCAGTTCGTGCTGCCGGCTGGATACTTCTTCAGCCCCAAGGATGCGGACGGCAACGACGCGGTCGATTCCGACGCCGACACCCTCACGGGCACGACGACGGTTTACACGCTGGTCGCCGGCGAGAACAACCTGACCGTCGATGCCGGCATGTACCAGAAGGCGGTCATCGGCGATTACGTCTGGCTGGACAAGGACGCCGACGGCATCCAGGAAATCGGCCTGGGCGAGCTGGGCATCGCCAATGTGACCGTGGAGCTGTACAACGGCATCACCAACACGCTGGTGACCAGCACCGTGACCAATGCGCTGGGCCTGTACTCCTTCACCGTCAACCCCGGCAGCTACTACGTGAAGTTCATCACTCCGGGCGGCTATTTCCTCAGCCCGGCCAACGTCGGCGCTGACGACACGATCGACTCCGATGCGGCCGCGAGCGGCCAGACGCAAATCGTGACCGTGGGCTCCGGCGAGCAGAACCTGACGCTGGACGCCGGCATGTACCAGAAGGCCTCGCTGGGCGACCGGGTCTGGATCGACGCCAACGGCAACGGCGTGCAGGACCTGGGTGAGAGCGGCCTGGCCAACGTCATCGTCACGCTGATCGACGCGGCGACGAACCTGCCGGTCGGCGCGCCGCAGGTCACCGGCGCCTCGGGCAGCTACCTGTTCACGAACCTGGATCCCGGCCAGTACAAGGTCACCTTCGTGCTGCCGGGCACCTACGTATTCACCGCCGCCGATCAGGGCGGCGACGACACCAAGGACTCCGACGCGAACGTCGCCAACGGCATGAGCCACGTGGTCACGCTCCTCTCCGGCCAGAGCGATCTGACCGTGGATGCCGGCGCGTACCAGCTGGCCCAGCTGGGCGATTTCGTCTGGCGTGACCAGAACATGAACGGCCTGCAGGACGGCGGCGAACTGGGCGTGGCCGGCGTGGCCGTGCACCTGATCGACGCGGACACCAACGCGGAAGTGGCCGTGACGTTCACGAACGGCGCTGGCAACTACCTGTTCAATGTCAAGCCCGGCAACTACAAGGTCTGGGTCGAGGCGCCGCAGGGCTGGATCGTCACCACCAAGGACGTGGGCGCCAATGATGCGATCGATTCGGATATCGATCCCGTCAGCGGCGTCACCGGCACGGTTGTGCTGGCCTCCGGCCAGAGCAATCTGACCGTGGACGCCGGCCTGGTCAAGCTGGCCGCGCTGGGCGACCTGGTCTGGGAGGACATGGACGCCGACGGCATCCAGGATCCGACCGAGCCGGGCCTGGCCAACGTGGTGGTGCGTCTGCTGGACGCCACCGACGCGGTGATCGCCACCACCGTCACGGACGGCGGCGGCAACTACCTGTTCGAGAACCTCACTCCAGGCACCTACAAGGTTCGCTTCGTGCTGCCCGCGGGCTACTTCTTCAGCCCCAAGGACGTGGACGGCAATGACGCCATCGACTCCGACGCCGACACCCTCACCGGCACGACAGTGGCCGTGGTGCTGGGCAGCGGCGATGTCAATCTGACCGTGGACGCCGGCATGTACCGCAAGGCGGTCATCGGCGACCTGGTCTGGGAGGACAAGGACAACGACGGCATCCAGGAGCCCGGCCAGGGCGAAGTGGGCGTTCCGAATGTCACGGTGCAGTTGTTCAACGCCGTGACCAACGTGCAGGTGGGAGCCAGCGTCGTGACCAACGCCTCGGGCTTCTACTCCTTCACGGTGGACCCGGGCAGCTACTATGTGAAGTTCATCGCCCCGGGCGGCTATGCCATCACCAAGCAGAACCAGGGGTTCGACGACACGATCGACTCCGACGCCTCGCAGGCCACCGGCCAGACCCACGTCGTCACGGTCCAGTCCGGCGAGCAGAACCTGACGCTGGACGCCGGCCTGTTCCGCGCGGCTTCGCTGGGTGACAGGGTCTGGGAGGACCTCAACAAGAACGGCATCCAGGATGTCGGCGAGCCGGGCATCCCGGGCGTTACCGTCCGGCTGCTGGACGGCACCGATGCCGTCGTCGCGACGACTTCGACCAACGCCAGCGGCATCTACTCCTTCACGGGCCTGCCGGCCGGCACCTACAAGGTCTGGTTCCTGCTGCCCACCGGCTACAGCTTCACCGCCCAGGACCAGGGCGGCGACGACCTGACGGACTCGGACGCCAACGTGTTCACGGGCGTGAGCACCGCGGTGGTCCTCAACCCCGGCGACAACAACATCACCGTGGACGCGGGCATGTGGAGGCCGGCTTCCATCGGCGACTTCGTCTGGGAGGACACAAACGCCAACGGCATTCAGGAGGTCGGCGAGCCGGGCATCAGCGGCGTGTTCGTGCAGTTGCTGGACGGAGTGGGCAACCCCGTCGGCCCGATCACCATCACCGACGCCAGCGGCTTCTACCAGTTCACCGGCCTGATGCCGGGCAGCTACAAGGTGCGCTTCGTCAACCCGATCCCGGGTTACAGCTTCAGCCCGAAGGACGTCGGACCCGATACGACCGATTCCGACGCCGATGCCACCGGCGTTACCGGCGTGTACACGCTGGTTTCCGGCCAGAGCAACACAACGGCGGATGCGGGCATGTACCGCAGGGCCAGCCTGGGCGACTTCGTCTGGGAGGACTCCAACGCCAACGGCGTGCAGGACCTGGGCGAGGCGGGCATCCCGGGCGTGACGGTGCAGCTGCGCGACGCGGGCAACGTCCTGATCGCCAGCACCCTCACCGACGGCGGCGGCAACTACCTGTTCAGCAACCTCATCCCCGGCACCTACAAGGTCCAGTTCGTGCTGCCGGGCGGCTACTTCTTCAGCCCCAAGGACGTGGGCGCCGACGCGGCCGACTCCGACGCCGACACCGGCACCGGCCTGACCGGCAACTACACGCTGGTTTCCGGCGAGGTCAACCTGACGGTGGATGCGGGCATGTACCGCAAGGCCGTCATCGGCGACTACGTCTGGCTGGACAAGGACGCCGACGGCATCCAGGAGATCGGCCTGGGCGAGCTGGGCATTGCGGGCGTGACGGTGGAGCTGCTCAACGCCGCCGGCACCCCGCTGGGCCCGACCACGGTGACCAACGCCGCCGGCCTCTATCAGTTCCTGGTGGATCCGGGCACGTACCGGGTGCGGTTCGTCGCTCCGGGCGGGCACTTCTTCAGCCCGCAGGATGTCGGCGCGGATGACACCATCGACTCCGACGCCAACCCGGCCAACGGCATCACCCAGACCGTGACGGTGGGCTCCGGCGAAGTGAACCTGACGCTGGACGCCGGCCTGTACCAGCTGGCCACCATCGGCGACTTCCTCTGGCATGACCTGAACGCCAACGGCGTGCAGGATGCCGGCGAGCCGGGCATTGGCGGCGCAACGGTGCGGCTGATCAACTGCGTGACCAGCGCCGTGGTGACCACGACCACCACCACTGCCGCCGGCGCCTACAGCTTCACGGTTGCCCCGGGCACCTACAAGGTGGAGTTTGTCCTGCCGGGCGGCTATGTCGCCAGCCCGAAGGATATCGGCGATGACGCGAAGGATTCGGATATCGACCTGACCGGCCAGACCGACTGCTTCACGGTCCTGTCCGGCCAGACCAACAACACCATCGACGCGGGCGCTTACAGGCTGGCTTCGCTGGGCGACCTGGTCTGGCATGACCTGAACGCCAACGGCATCCAGGAGGCCGGCGAGGCGGGCGTCGCGGGGGTGACGGTGAACCTGCTGAACGCGGCTGACGCGGTCATCGCCACGACGACGACCAACGCCAGCGGCATCTATGGTTTCAGCAATCTGGTGCCGGGCACGTACAAGGTGCAGTTCGTGACGCCTGCCGGCTACTTCCTGACGCCGCAGAACGTCGGCGCCAACGACGCCGTCGATTCCGACGCCAACGTGGCGACGGGCATCAGCGATGCGGTGGTGCTGGCCTCGGGCGACAACAACACGACCGTGGATGCGGGCATGTACCGCAAGGTCGTCATCGGCGACTTCGTCTGGGAGGACAAGAACGCCAACGGCGTGCAGGATGCCGGCGAGGTGGGCGTGCCCAACGTGGTCGTGAAGCTGCTGGATGCGGCCAACAACACGCTGGACGTGACGACCACCGATGCCGCGGGCCTATATCAGTTCACCGTGGCCCCGGGCACGTACAAGGTGATGTTCAACACCCCGCCGGGCTGGACCATCAGCCCGAAGGATCAGGGCGGCGATGACGCGAAGGATTCGGATCCCGATCCGGCTACCGAGATCACCGGGACGTACACGGTGGTCAGCGGCCAGGCCCCCAACCTGACGATCGACGCGGGCATGTTCCGCAGGGCCAGCCTGGGCGACTTCGTCTGGGAGGACTCCAACGCCAACGGCGTGCAGGACCTGGGCGAGGCGGGCATCCCGGGCGTGACGGTGCAGCTGCGCGACGCGGGCAACGTCCTGATCGCCAGCACCCTCACCGACGGCGGCGGCAACTACCTGTTCAGCAACCTCATCCCCGGCACCTACAAGGTCCAGTTCGTGCTGCCGGGCGGCTACTTCTTCAGCCCCAAGGACGTGGGCGCCGACGCGGCCGACTCCGACGCCGACACCGGCACCGGCCTGACCGGCAACTACACGCTGGTTTCCGGCGAGGTCAACCTGACGGTGGATGCGGGCATGTACCGCAAGGCCGTCATCGGCGACTACGTCTGGCTGGACAAGGACGCCGACGGCATCCAGGAGATCGGCCTGGGCGAGCTGGGCATTGCGGGCGTGACGGTGGAGCTGCTCAACGCCGCCGGCACCCCGCTGGGCCCGACCACGGTGACCAACGCCGCCGGCCTCTATCAGTTCCTGGTGGATCCGGGCACGTACCGGGTGCGGTTCGTCGCTCCGGGCGGGCACTTCTTCAGCCCGCAGGATGTCGGCGCGGATGACACCATCGACTCCGACGCCAACCCGGCCAACGGCATCACCCAGACCGTGACGGTGGGCTCCGGCGAAGTGAACCTGACGCTGGACGCCGGCCTGTACCAGCTGGCCACCATCGGCGACTTCCTCTGGCATGACCTGAACGCCAACGGCGTGCAGGATGCCGGCGAGCCGGGCATTGGCGGCGCAACGGTGCGGCTGATCAACTGCGTGACCAGCGCCGTGGTGACCACGACCACCACCACTGCCGCCGGCGCCTACAGCTTCACGGTTGCCCCGGGCACCTACAAGGTGGAGTTTGTCCTGCCGGGCGGCTATGTCGCCAGCCCGAAGGATATCGGCGATGACGCGAAGGATTCGGATATCGACCTGACCGGCCAGACCGACTGCTTCACGGTCCTGTCCGGCCAGACCAACAACACCATCGACGCGGGCGCTTACAGGCTGGCTTCGCTGGGCGACCTGGTCTGGCATGACCTGAACGCCAACGGCATCCAGGAGGCCGGCGAGGCGGGCGTCGCGGGGGTGACGGTGAACCTGCTGAACGCGGCTGACGCGGTCATCGCCACGACGACGACCAACGCCAGCGGCATCTATGGTTTCAGCAATCTGGTGCCGGGCACGTACAAGGTGCAGTTCGTGACGCCTGCCGGCTACTTCCTGACGCCGCAGAACGTCGGCGCCAACGACGCCGTCGATTCCGACGCCAACGTGGCGACGGGCATCAGCGATGCGGTGGTGCTGGCCTCGGGCGACAACAACACGACCGTGGATGCGGGCATGTACCGCAACGCCCGCATCGGCGACTGGGTCTGGGAGGACCTGAATGCCAACGGCCTGCAGGACGATGGGCCGACGGGCATTGCCAACGTGCTGGTGCAGCTGATCGACGTGCCCACCAACACGGTGGTGCAGGTCAAACTGACCGACGCCAACGGGCTGTACCACTTCGACGTGGCCCCGGGCACGTATAAGGTCTGGTTCCTGACGCCGCCGGGATACTTCCTGACGACCCCTGACGTGGGCGCCAACGACGCGATCGACTCCGACGCCCTGCCGCCGATGGGCATGACGGCGCCGATTACGGTCGCCTCGGGCGAGCAGAACCTGACCATCGACGCCGGCCTGGTCCGTCCGGGCAAGATCGGCGACTTCGTGTGGGATGACCTGAATGCCAACGGCATCCAGGATCCCGGTGAGCCGGGCATCTCCAACGTGACCGTGCAGTTGCGCAAGTGCATCGACAACTCGCTGGTGGCCTCGACGGTCACCGACGCGGCTGGGATGTACATGTTCAACAACCTGATGCCGGGCCAGTACAAGGTCACCTTCATCGCCCCGGCCGGGTACTTCTTCACGGATCCGAACGTCGGCGCCAACGACGCCGTCGATTCCGATGCCGACCCGATCACGGGCACGACGACCTGCATCACGATCCTGTCGGGCGAGTTCAACGACACCGTGGACGCCGGCATGTGGCGGCTGGCCACGATCGGCGACTTCGTCTGGAAAGACGCCAACAAGGACGGCATCCAGCAGCCCAACGAGCCGGGCATCGCCAACGTGCAGGTCAAGCTGATCAGCTGCGTGGACAACTCGGTTGTTGCGACGACCACGACCAACGCGGCCGGCCTGTATGAGTTCCAGGTCAAGCCCGGCAGCTACAAGGTCGAGTTCGTGCTGCCGGTGGGCTACAAGTTCACGGACCCGAATGCTCCGGGCGGAACCAACACGCTGGACGGGCTGGATTCCGACGCGGACGTCGTGACCGGCATGACGGCCTGCTTCTTCGTCCTGTCCGGCGAGATCAACTACACGATCGACGCCGGGCTCATCCCGCTGGTCCCGGACATCGAGATCATCAAGACGGTTGACAAGCCCATGATCCAGGGCGGCGATTCGGTGACCTACACCTACAAGGTCACCAACACGGGCAACGTGCCGCTGACGCAGATCGTGGTCAAGGACGACAACGGCACGCCGGCCGATCCGAGCGATGATCTGACGTGGCCGGTGCCGGACCTGGCTCCGGGTGCGATGTACGTTTTCAACTACACGAAGACGATCATCGCCGGGAGCAACGCCGGGCAGCCCACGCTGTTCGGGCACATCATGACCGACCTGGTCGATGTGGATGGCGACGGCGCCGACGACCTGCGGGTGCGGTTCGTCACCAGCATGAGCGTCAACGACAACGTGTATGGCACGTCGTCGCCGACCAGCGGCTGGACCAAGACCCACACCTTCAACAACCTGGTCGGCAGCGACAAGGCCGTGTTCGAGGTGCGCAACGCCGCCAACACGCTGGTCTATGCCTTCGCGATGGACTACGTGTCGGCGTCGAACCTCTATCCGTCGGGTTGGGGCACGCTGGGCGTGAGCGGCGGCGAGGGCAGGTGGACGTTTGGCAACCAGGCCAACGTGGTGGACTTCGTCACGTCCATCACGACGAACCTGAACCAGTCGCCGGCCTACTACAACATGACCGTCAACTCCCCGATCGGCGACCCGAACTGGGAGAACCGAATGATCTACGGGTTCACGATCAAGGATGGCGTGGGTCTGAAGCCGCAGGTCGTGGATGCACACAACTCGCCGACCAAGAACGGCACCCCGCAGGATGAGGTGCATGTCAACACCGCCTGTGTGACGGCGGCGTCGGCGATCGACCCGACGCAGTCGGTCAAGGATTGCGACGATGCCTCGGTCACGGTGAAGGCCGCCCAGAGCAACTGCATCTGCTGCCTCGGGCAGAAGCCCAAGATCCTCACCATGAAGTACACCGGTGAGAACGTTCTGAACAACCCGCAGAGCGGCAAGGCGGTTGTGACCGGCGATCCGGCCGGCGCTTCGCAGGTGGTCATCAAGGCCTACAAGGCCGGCGACCCCAACACGCTGTACTTCAACGGCGTGGTCAACCTCGGCGAGGAGTTCGGCATCTACGCACCGCTGGCGGGGCAGACCCGGCTGGCTGCCGACACCGTCATCGAGATCCGGGCCGTTGGCTCCAACGCCCTGCTGCAGACCGTCAAGTTCCACACATCCTGCTCGCAGCCGCTGGCGATCGGGAACCGCTTCGGCGGTGTGGACCTGGTGGGCTTCATGGGCGAGAAGGGCGCGACCCTGGGCAGCCAGGCGCCGGCCCTGCCCAAGGCCAGCAACTCCCAGATCAGCGTGGGCGCCATCCAGGTCAGCGGCAAGACCCTGACGGTGCAGTTGACCAACAACAGCACCGCCATCGCCACCCTGGAGAGCCTGAACCTGCAGTGGCCGAGCGTGCCCAACGGCGCTCTGGAAAAGGTCAAGATGGGCGGCGCGACGATCTACGACAAGACCACCGCTCCGCCGACGACCCTCATCCAGACCTGGATGGGCACGACGGCCCAGCGGAGCATCCTGGTCGGCCAGACCATCACGTTGACCCTGGAGTTCAGGAACAACGCGACGGCGAACCTGGCGGCCTACCAGCTGGCGGTGGACCTGGGCAACGGCCCATCGCTCGTGGTGCTGTAAGACGCTTCGTAACCAAACCCCAGGCCCGGCAGCCGCAACTGCCGGGCCTTTTCGTTTGGCTTTCGGCTGTGAAGGGACGCTAGTCCGTCCTGCGCCGACTTGCTCCGCGCGCCGTGCGACATACACTCCCAGGCAACGGATTGAGCCGACCTGGCCGCCCGGCACATGAGCAAGCCCACCCATGTTCCTTCACCCACGCCTGAAACCGGGCCGATCTCGCGCCCACAACGAACCGGGCCGAACGCCCGGACCATCGCGAGGGTGTTCTTCGGCTTCTTCCTGCTTGCCGGCTTGGTCGCCTGTGTTCTGATGTTTCCCTCGCTGTGGCGCGCGCTGGCCGCCCGCGGCTGGGAGAAGACGCCCTGCACGATCATCTCCTCCGAGGTCAAAGCCCATCACGGCAGTGATTCGACCACCTACTCCATCGAGGTGCGCTACGCGTACGAGGTCTTCGGCAACCGCTATGAGTCAGACCGCTACCGCGCGACGCGCGTGTCATCCAGCGGGCGGGCTGCCAAGGACGCCGTCGTTGCCCGGCTGCGTCCCGGCACAAAGGCCATCTGCTACGTCAACCCGGCCGACCCGTCCGAGGCCGTGCTGGACAACTCCATCGGCCTGGACGTGCTCTTTGGGCTGATTCCGCTGGCGTTCTTGGCCGTGGGCGGCGGCGGGTTGTATTTCAGTTTGCGCCGGCGAGAAGCGTCGCAGGGGGTCGCTCCACAGCGCCAACTCGCTCCTCCGCTGGTTCCGTCGGCTCGGAACCGCCCGGCCGGGCGCTCGACGCTGAAGCCCGGCCAATCCCGTCTGGCCAGGCTGATCCTCACGGCCGTCTTCACCGTCTTCTGGAACGGCATCGTGCTGGTCTTTGTCCTCACGTCGCTGTGGGGGAGCATGCCTTCGTGCGCATCGTACGGCATGCTGCTGTTCATAGTGCCGTTCATCATCGTCGGTGTGGTGCTGATTGGCGCACTGTTACGCGAAATACTGGGGCTGCTCAACCCGCAGGCAACCGTGACGGTCAGCCCTGAAACAGCCCGCCTGGGCGATACCGTCGAGGTCCAGTGGGAGATGCGCGGCCGCACCCACGTGCTCCAGCAGGTCCGCGTGTACCTGGAGGGCCGGGAGCGCGCCACGTACCGCCGCGGCACCAACACCGCCACCGACACCCAGGTCTTTGCCACCATCGATATCGCGCAGACCACGCGGGCCTTCGAGATGGACCGCGGCCGGGCCAGGCTGACCATCCCGCGCAACACCATGCACACTTTCAAGGCCGCCAATAACCAGATCACCTGGCGCATCGTCGTGCACGGCCAGATACCGCGCTGGCCGGACGTGAAGGAGGAGTTCGAGCTGGAAGTGTTGCCCCTGGCCATGGAGCCCCAGCCGTGAGCGACCTGAGCATCGAATGTGCATCGCGGTTTCTGCCGGGCCGGACGGTTGACGGAGTTGCGCGGTGGCGTTTCGACCGGGCGCCGCGACGGCTCGACTTGAACCTGCTCTGGTTCACCCGCGGCAAGGGCACGCGTGACAGCCAGGTCGTCGATACCCTGGCCATCGACGCCCCGCCTGCCGCCGGCCAGCTCGATTTCTCGCTGCCCCTGCCCGATGCCCCCTACTCCTTCTCCGGCAGGCTGATCTCGCTGATCTGGGCCGTGGAGCTGGTGGCCGAGCCCTCCGGCGAGCACTGCCGCGTGGAGATCGCGATGTCGCCCACCGGCGCCGAGATCGACCTGGCAGGAAAGGCCATGCCGTGAAGGCGCGCGACAACCCACTGTGCACGGACCGGCAGCTGGCGTTTCGCTATCGGCCGCTGGACTGCACATGGGATGACCTGATGCGCAGGCTGCACAACCTGCGGTATCGGTGCCTGGTCGTCGGCCCTGAAGGCTCGGGCAAGACGACGCTGCTGGAGGACCTGGCTCCCCGCCTGCACGCACTGGGGTTCGCAACGACTTTTGTCAGGATCGATGACGGGCTCCCGCGAGTATCGGCCGGGCCGAGCGCTATTGTGCTTCTCGATGGTGCAGAGCAGCTGGACCGTACATCCTGGAACGCGCTGTGCGAGCAGACCCGCCAGTCCGCCGGCCTGGTCGCCACGTCGCACACCGCCGGCCGCTTGCCCACGCTCATCGAGTGCCGCACTTCGGTGCCGCTGCTGCGCCGGATCGTGGCCGACTTGGCGCCGCAACACGCCGCGCTGCTCGAGCCGCTGCTGGCGGATGTGTACGCCCGTCGCAACGGCAACATCCGCCTGGCCCTGGGCGATCTGTACGATGTGCTTGCCGGGCTGTAGCGCGGCATCACGCCTTGAGTGTCGCCACTTCCTCGGCAACGGCACCGACGATTCGCCGCAGGTCGCCGACATCCATCGCCAACGGCGGCATCAGCACGATGACATCGCCCAGCGGCCGGAGAATCACGCCATGGCGGCGGATGGCGTTGCACACGGCATGGCCGACGCGACGCCTCGGATCGAAGGGCCGGCGCGTTGCCTTATCCGCCACGAGTTCAATGCCGACCATGAAGCCCTTCTGTCGGATGTCGCCGACATGAGGGAGTTCTCGCAGCGGCTCAAGCATGCGGGCCAGCTCGATGGACTTTCGCTGCACGGCGTCCAGCAGGTTGTTCTGCTCAAACAGCTCCAGCGACGCGATCGCCGCCGCGCACGCCAGCGCGTTGCCCGTGTAGGTGTGGCCGTGGAAGAAGGTCTTGCCCTCCCATGGCTGGCCGAGGAACGCGTCGAAGATGCGCTGCGTGGCGAAGGTCGCGGCCAGCGGCAGGTAGCCGCCTGACATCCCCTTGGCCACGCACATCAAATCCGGCTCGACGCTCTCGTGCTCGCAGGCGAACATCCGCCCGGTGCGGCCGAAGCCCGTGGCCACCTCGTCGCAGATCAGCAGCACATCGTATTGCGTGGCCAGCCGGCGGACCTCGGCCAGGTAGCCCGGCGGCTGGACGATCATGCCGGCAGCGCCGTGCACGACCGGCTCGATGGCGATCGCGGCGATGCGTTCGTGGTGGTCGCGCAGAATCGATTGCATCTGCTGCAGAGAGTGTTCCATGACCGCGTGCGGGCTTGAGCCGGCCGGCAGCGGGGGCGGCGGCCGGAATACGAACGGCGTTGGTGCGTAGTGCACCTTGAACAGCAGCGGGAAGAACGGTTTGTGAAACAGGGTTGTGCGGCCCACCGACATCGCCCCCACCGTGTCGCCGTGATAGGCCTCGGCCAGGCCGATGAACTCCGTCTTGTCGGGCCGGCCGACGTTGTACCAGTACTGAACGGCCAGCTTGAAGGCGATCTCGGTGGCCGTGGCGCCCGAATCGCTGTAGAAGACCTTGGCCAGCGATCGCGGCACCAGCCTCATCAGGCGGTCGGCCAGGAGGATCGCCGGCTCGGACGCCAGGCCCAACATCGTGGTGTGGGCCACGCGGTCGAGCTGCCGGCGGATGGCGTCGTCGATGTGCGCCACACGATGGCCGTGGACGTTGCACCACAGCGAAGAGACCCCGTCCAGATATCGGTTGCCGTCGGAGTCGATCAGGTGCATGCCCTCGGCCGCGACGATCACAAGCGGCTCGCTCTCGAGCCACAGTTTCATGGGCGTGAACGGATGCCAGATGTGCTGGCGGTCCAGTCGGCGCAGTTGTCGCGTGTCCGGAGGGCGTGTTTCCATGGTCGCAAGGGATTCTAACGGAAGCTTCGCAAACCGGCGTGGCGTGGGAGGTATCTCTGGTCCATGGCGCTTGTCGCGGCCGGAAGATTGCCTTAGACTCTCGGCCCTTCACTGGAGCCGGCCGTGATCGTTGTGATGTTGCCCAATGCGCCCGAAGCCGCCATCGAGCGGGTCGTCCGCGAGATCCAGCGTATGGGGGCCGCCCCGCACCTTTCGCGCGGCAAGTTCCGCACGGTGATCGGCGCTGTCGGCGAAGAGGCGACTCTCGACCAGGCGCACCTGGCCTCTCTCGACGGCGTGGAAAAGGTCATGCCGATCATGACGCCGTACAAGCTGGCCAGCCGCGAGTTCCACGAGGAGGACAGCATCGTGCAGGTCGGCGGCGGGAGCGTGCCGGCCGTGCCGGTCGGCGGCCCGCACGCGGTGTGCATCGCCGGGCCGTGTGCCGTCGAGAATGAGCAAATGCTCAACCGAATCGCCCGGGAGGTGCGGGAGGGCGGAGCGGTCATTCTGCGCGGCGGCGCTTACAAACCCCGTACCAGTCCCTATTCGTTTCAGGGCCATGGCGAGCAGGCGCTCAAGTGGCTGCGAGCCTGCGGCGATGCGCTGGGCATGCCCATCTGCACCGAGGTCATGGACACCCGCCAAGTCGAGGTCATGGAGCGCTACGTCGATTGCTTCCAGATCGGCGCACGCAACATGCAGAACTTCGACCTCCTGCGAGAGGTCGGCCGCACCAGCAAGCCCGTGTTGCTGAAACGCGGCCTGGCCGCCACCGTGAGGGACTGGCTGCTGTCGGCCGAATACGTGCTGAGCATGGGCAACCGGGGGGTGATCCTCTGCGAGCGCGGGATCAAGACCTTCGAGGATTCCATCCGCTATTCGCTGGACATCAGTTCGGTGCCGGTCGTGCAGGAGACGTCGCACCTGCCGATCCTGGTGGACCCCAGTCACGCGGCCGGCAGGCGGGACTACGTTTCGGCGCTGGCGGCCGCCGGCATGGCCGCCGGCGCACATGGCATTGTCGTCGAAGTGCATTACTGCCCGTCCGAGGCCCTGTGCGATGGGCCGCAGGCGCTGCTCCCGGACGCGTTTGTTCAGCTCATGCGGCGGCTGGTCCGCGTTGCCGCCCTCACGGGCAAGACGTTCGTGTCGCCTCCGCCCAAAGGATAAGCACCCCTATGCCAAGAACGAAGTTCGTCGCGGGCAACTGGAAAATGAACACCACCAAGGCCACGGCCGTGGCCCTGGCACGGGATGTGGCCAAGGCCGCTCCGCCGGGCGTGGAGGTGGGCATCGCGCCGCCGTTCGTGTACCTGGACGCCGTCGCCGGCGTCCTTGCGGGAAGCGCCCTGTTGCTGGGCGCGCAGGATGCCTATTTCCAGCCCAAGGGGGCGTTCACCGGTGAGATCTCCGTGGACATGTTGAAGGACGTGGGCGTGAGGTTCTGTCTGGCCGGGCACAGCGAGCGGCGCCACGTGCTGGGCGAATCGCCCGAACTGGTCTCGAACAAGGCCCACGCGATCTACGCGGGGGGGCTGACGCTGGTGCATTGCGTGGGCGAAAAGCTCGAGCAGCGCGATGCCAACCGGACGCTCGAGGTGGTCCGGGCGCAACTGGGCGAGTTGAGCGCCAGGATGGACGACCCGCGGCGGCTGGTCATCGCCTACGAGCCGGTATGGGCGATCGGCACCGGCCGCAACGCCACGCCGCAACAGGCGCAGGAGGTCCACGCGTTCATCCGCGACGCTCTGGCAAAGATGTGGAACGCGGCCTTCGCCGACGCCGTGCGCATTCAGTACGGCGGAAGCATGACCGACCAGAACGCGCGCGAACTGCTGACGCAGAGAGACGTGGACGGCGGACTGGTGGGCGGCGCTTCGCTGGACGCGGCCAGGTTCACGGCCATTGTGAAGGCGGCCTTGTAGGCTGCGGGCCCGTGGGCCGTGGAAAAACCGCAACCGCTGTGCGATGATAGACTGGGGAGGCGGATTGTGATGGAGCGAGAATGATCGATTTCCTGTACTACGCTCTGCTGACGTTGTTCATCGTGGTGTGCATCTTCCTGATTTTGCTGATCCTCATCCAGAAGGGACGAGGCGGCGGTCTGGCCGGCGCCTTCGGCGGCGGGGCCGGCGGACAGAGCGCCTTCGGGTCCAAGACGGGCGATGTGCTGACCTGGGCCACCAGCGTCGTGTTTGGCGTGTTTTTGCTGTTGGCCATCCTGTTGAACCTTGTGGCCAACCGCCGCCACGAACTGATTACCCAGGCGGAGTCCCCCGCCCCGCAGCAGCCGCAGGGCCCGGTTCTCCCCGACAACCCGCCCCCCGGCGGCGAGCCGGCCCCAGCAGCTTCCCAGCCCTGAGCCCGTCATGATCGTCAGCATGACCGGATTCGGAGATGCCACCGCCGAGGCCGACGGCACGCACTACTCGGTGGAGATTCGCTCGCTCAACAACCGCTTTTTCAAGGCTGCGATCAAGCTGCCCGACAACCTCGGCGGCATGGAGCCCGAACTGGAATCGACGCTCCGTGCGAAACTGGGGCGCGGTTCGATCACCTACATCCTCAAGATGCGATCGGAAACCGCCGAGGCGGCCTACAAGATCAACGTGCAGGCCCTGCGCGCCTACATCAGCCAGATTCAGTCGGTGGCCGAACTGACCGGCCGGATCCGCCTGGATCTGGGCGGGCTGCTGGCGTTGCCGGGAATCTGCCTGGAGCCGCGGGACGAGACCGACGAGATCCAGCGGCACGGGCCGATGGTCCGGGAACTGACGGCCCGGGCCGTCGCCAAACTGCAGGCCATGCGGCAGCGCGAGGGCGAGGCGCTGTTTGCCGACCTCATGCGGCACGCGGCCGTGATCTCCGAAAACCTCCGGGAGATCGCCAAGCGTGCTCCGTGCGTCATCGACGAGTACCACAAACGGCTGGCGCAGCGGGTCAACGCCCTGCTGGCCAAGGCCGAGTTGCAGCTGGACAAGCTGGACCTGATCAAGGAAATCGTGGTCTTTGCCGAGCGGGCGGATATCAGCGAGGAGATTCACCGGCTGGGCAGTCATCTGGAGGCGTTCGAGCACGCGTGCCGGACCGGCGAACACGCGGGGCGAAAGCTGGACTTCATCGCCCAGGAGATGCTCCGCGAGGCCAACACGATCGCGTCCAAGGCCAACGACGGGGAGATCGCCCGGCACATCGTGGAGATCAAGGGCGCCATCGACCGGCTCAAGGAACAGGTGCAGAACGTGGAATGAGGGCGGACTGGGGATGGCGGATTGGCGAACCAGGAAAAACATAGCGGCCTGCTGATCGTTCTGGTGGGTCCGTCGGGCGTGGGCAAGAGCACCATCTCGCGGCGGCTGGAGAAACAGCTGGACGTCTGCTACACCGTCAGCGCGACCACCCGCCCCAAGCGCCCCGGCGACGAGGTCGGCAAGACCTACGAGCACATCAGCCGGGAGGAGTTCTTCCGCCGGCTGGACCGCGACGAGTTCCTGGAATACGCGCAGGTCTATGACGAGTATTACGGCACGCCCAAGCATCCGGCGCTGGACTATCTGGCCCAGGGCCGCAACGTGTTGCTGGAAATCGACGTGCAGGGCGCCTTGCAGGTGCGCTACCAGTACCCTGACGCCCTGCTGATCTTCATCCTGCCGCCCGACGAGCAGACGCTGCGCCGACGGCTGATGGAGCGCGGCCGCGACAGCCCCGCAGAGATCGAAAAGAGGTTTCGCGCTGCCCGAAGAGAGATTCAGATGGCCAAGGGCAGCCGGGCGTTCGACTACAAGGTGATCAACGACGATCTGGACAGGGCCGTGGACGAGATCGTCAAGATCATCCGGCACAAGCGATCCGGGGGAATCTAGGTTTCACGCCCTCTCCCACCGGGAGAGGGTGGGGCGAGGGGACCTCGCTTGCCGGTTGCCATCCGCATTCCGGGCACCTTTGCGGCGTCGCCCGCAGGTCATATCCGCACGAGGCACAGATGTTCCGCCCTGCCCGCCGTGCAAAGGCATACGGCGTCCCCGGCATATGCAGCCAGACCGCCGGCACGACAAAGGCGATCAACAACACCGTGCCCACCCATACGACGAGCCACAACTCCTGCGAGGCGTACCCAAAGGCCCGCGCCGTGATCCCCGACGAGCCGCCCCGAAGCACGTGGACGGTGGCCCAGGCGGACCCCACCAGGACGACTGCCACATGCACCCAGCATAGCCACAACGCCACCTTCCTGGCCCGGCCGCCGTATGCTCGCACTCGGGCGCCTAGGTAGAGGAACAGGATGCCGCCGACGTTGAGGCCCAGCAGTTGCAGGATGCCCAGCCCGCTCAGCCACCACCCAGCCAGGTTCGTGTAATCTCTGTTCACCCACACGCCTCGGCGCATATCTCAGAGCGGCACTTGCCCTTACGGCGTTGCAGCATACACTACCGGGCTGGGGTAGCCAGGCCATGGCCGGTGAACCCGACCCTGTACGGGCATCCGTGGGGCCGGCCGTCAGGTTGTTCCCGAGGACAGAAATGATCGAAGCACTCAAGAGCGACGAGATCGTCAGGAAGCTGGGCGGGCGATTCAAGCTTACTGCGCTGATCCAGAAGCGCGTGCTGGAGCTCATGGAGGGCGCGCGTCCGCTGGTGGAGCGCGGCGGGATGACCGACCTGGAGGTCGCCATTCAGGAGATCCTCCAGGACAAGATCACCCTGGAATACGATACCAGCGGAATGCCGCCGGCCAAGCCCGCCTAGTTCGCGGCGCATGAACATGTCCGCACCCGGCATACCCAAAGACCCGCCCGCGACCGACCTTCTGGCCGGGCGCCAGGTTGTCGTTGGCGTCTGCGGCGGCATCGCGGCGTACAAGGTTGCAGACCTGGTCAGCAGGCTCGCCCAGAGCGGGGCGGGGGTCACGGTGGCCATGACGCCCGAGGCCCATCGCTTCGTGGCGCCGTTGACGTTCCAGGCGTTGTCGGGCAGGCCGGTCTATACCGACATTTTCACGCTGCCCCAGTCTTCCGACCCCCAGCACGTCCGCGTCACCGAGAACGCAGACGTGATGGTCGTGGCGCCGGCCACCGCTCACATGCTGGCCAAGGTCTCATCGGGCCTCTGTGATGACATCGTGAGCCTGCTGATCTGCGCGGCGGCGTGCCCGGTGCTGTTCGCCCCAGCCATGAACAACCGAATGTGGGAGAATGCCATCGTGCGGCACAACGTCGCCCGGCTCAAGGCCTTCGGCTACCACTTTGTCGGGCCGGAGGAAGGATGGCTGGCCTGCCGCAGCGTTGGGCCGGGACGGATGAGCGAGCCGGCGGCCATTCTGGAAGCGGCGGCTGCACTGGTGGCGAAGATCAGACGCCCCTCAGTTTAGCCTACGCAGCCGCAGGACCATGCGAATCCTCATCACCGCCGGACCGACGCGCGAGCCCATTGACGCTGTCCGCTACATCGGCAACCGCTCCAGCGGGCGGATGGGCGCGGCGCTGGCGCAGGCCGCCTTGCACGCGGGGCACAAGGTCACACTGATCCTCGGGCCGGTCACGGTTGACATGCCGCCCCAGGCCCGGCGGATCGATGTAGAGACCGCCGCCCAGATGCGCGCGGCCGTCGTTGGCCAGTTCCCCCGTCACGACCTGCTGATCATGGCGGCGGCCGTGGCTGACTATCGCCCCATCAAGGTCGCCCGGGGCAAGATCACCCGCGGCGGGCGGCTGGTAATCGAGTGCGAGCCGACCGAAGACATTGCCGCCGCGGCCGGCCGGGCCAAGGGCCCCCATCAGCGGACCATCGCCTTCAGCCTCGAATCGGCCGCCGGCCTGGCCCGGACCAGGCGCAAGCTCCGCGACAAGAATGCCGACCTGATCGTCTATAACCCCGTCCAGACCATCGACAGCCCCACCATCCGCGCCGTGCTGGTCTGGCCCGACGGCCGGACCGAGCGGCTTGGCTGTCGCTCCAAAGCGAAACTGGCCGATATTCTCATCAAGAGGGCCGAAGCCCTCTTTGCGTAGTCACGCTGGCTGGCGTGCACGGAGGCACTGGGGCGGCCAGTCCCCCGCTGTCCGTGCGCGCACGACCGACGGAGCGACAAGCCGTGCCGCGCCCGATCAAGGTGAGAATCGCCCGTGTGCCGGGGGCCGGCGATATGCCCCTGCCGCAGCGCATGACCGAGCACGCCTCGGGCTTTGACCTGCCCGCGGCGGTGGCCAGGCCGCTGAAGCTCAAGCCGCGGCAGATCGCCGTGGTACCGTGCGGGTTTTGCATGGCTCTGCCCCAGGGCTACGAGGCCCAGGTGCGTCCCCGCAGCGGCCTGTCCAGCAAGCACGGCATCACGCTGATCAACTCGCCCGGCACGATCGACTGCGACTACCGCGGACAGGTGCAGGTTCCGCTGGTCAACCTGGGCAGCAAGGCGTTTGTGGTCACCCGCGGCATGCGCATCGCCCAGATGGTCATCATGCCGGTGCCGAAGGTGACGCTGGTGCAGGTCAAGCAGCTGAAACCGACCGGCCGGGGCGCCGGGGGCTTCGGGCACACGGGTCATTAGACGAAGGCAATACGCATGGACCGCTCTCATACCATCCGACGTCTGCTGCTGTTCCTGGCAGCCGGCACGTGGGTCTTTCTGCTGCTGGCGCTGGGCAGTTTCCACGCCGACGACTGGCCCAGCCACCAGGTCCTGCCTCACCCGCCCGTGCAGAACCTGTGCGGCAGGGCCGGGGCGCTGGTAGCCTACTGGTCGTTCTTCGCGCTGGGCCAGGGCGTTTTTCCCGTGCTGCTGTTCAGCGGCGTTTGCCTGGCGTTGTATGCCTTTCAGAACCGCATCAGCGACCTGTGGCTGCGAGTCATCGGGCTGACGCTGATCTGCGTGGCGTTCGCTGCGGCGGTGCATCTGGTCAAGCCCGGCTCGCCCACCAGTTTTCCCGAGGGTCACGGCGGCATCATCGGCATCAGCGCCTCGACCTTCCTCAAGGCACACTTTAACCTGCTGGGTTCGGCGCTGGTGCTGGCGCTGGCGTTTCTCGTGGGCCTGCTGCTGGCGGCCGACGACCTGGTCATTCAGGCTCCCGGATGGGTTGGCCAGGCCATCCAGACCGCGCGCACCCACACGCCGCAGATCAACTGGAGATTCCCCAACCTGCCGCGGCTGCCGTCGCTGCCGCGATTCGTAACCCGCGATGTGACCGGCGCGGTTTCGGCCGATTCGGCCGCCGCCGCAACCGCGGTGGCCGATGACGATGAACCGTATAAGCCGCCGGTGACGCTGCGCGACAACGCCCGCGATCTGGCCGACGCCGCGGGGCGCGATCTGCCGGCCTCGGGCGAGCAGATCGACTTTACCTACACCGCCGACGAGCCCACACCGGCAGCCGGCGACGCGGCTTTCTCCGATGTCTCCGACCCGCAACCTTCGGCCGCGGCCACCATCCCGCCCCCCGCCGAGCAGGCCATTTCGACCGCCGCGCCGGCGGCCAAGTCGGACATCGTGGTGCGCCTTCCCAGCACGCTCAAGCCGCGCCAGCTCGCTCCGCCGCCGCCGCCCCAGCCCAAGGAACTGGGCGAGTATCACCTGCCCGGCTGGGAACTGCTGGCCGAGGCCGAACACGGCTATGCCGCTTCGCAGGAGGCGTATGTGCGGGAGAAGGCGGCGGTACTGGAACAGGCGCTGCGCGAGTTCAACATCGACGCCAAGGTCGTGGAGATCGACACCGGTCCGGTGATCACGATGTACGAGCTGAGCCTCGCGCCGGGGATCAAGGTCTCGGCCATCACCGCCCTGAGCAACGACATTGCGCGGGCGCTGATGTCCACGAGCGTGCGGATCGTCGCGCCCGTGCCCGGCAAGAACACCGTGGGCATCGAGGTCCCCAACGCGCAGAAGGAGAAGGTGCGCCTCAAGGAGCTGATGCAGCTGGCGCCCGAAGCGACGCGAAAGATGCACATCCCGCTGTTCCTGGGCAAGGATGCCAGCGGCGAGCCGCTGGTCGCCGACCTGGCGGCCATGCCGCACTGCCTGATCGCCGGCACGACCGGCTCGGGCAAGTCCGTGTGCATCAACACGATCATCATGTCCATCCTCTACACGCAGCGTCCGGACATGGTGAAGCTGATCCTGTTCGATCCGAAGGTCGTGGAGATGGCCCCGTTCAAGGACATCCCCCATCTGATGTGCCCGATCATCAACGAGACGGGACGGGCCACCAGCGTGCTGGATTGGGCGTGCGAGAAGATGGACGAGCGCTATGAGATCCTCGCCGAGGCCGGCGTGCGCAACATCGCCGGGTACAACAAGCTCTCCCGCGAGGAACTGCTGGAGCGCTTCAAGCCGTCCAGCCCGGAGGAAGAGGCCAAGATCCCCAAACACCTGCCCTACATCGTCATCATCATCGACGAACTGGCCGACCTGATGATGACCAGCGGCAAGGAGGTGGAGAGTTTCATTGTCCGTATCGCCCAGAAGGCTCGCGCCGTGGGCATTCACCTGATCCTGGCCACGCAGCGGCCGCAGGCGACGGTCGTAACGGGTCTGATCAAGTCCAACATGCCCAGCAAGATCGCCTTTCGCGTGGCCAGCAAGATGGACAGCCGCATCGTGCTGGACCAGAACGGCGCCGACCTGCTGCTGGGCCAGGGGGACATGCTGTTCCTGCCGCCGGGCTCCAGCAAGCCCATCCGCGCCCAGGGCACGTACATCGACGACCGCGAAATGCGCGAAAGCGTCAAGCTGGTGCGGTCCATGGCCGAGGCGCAGTACGAGCCGGAGCTGGTGCAGATCAAGGCCGGCCTCGGCGGCGACGGCAAAGAGGAACGCGATGAGCTTTTCGATGACGCCGTGCGGGTGGTCCTGGAAACGCGACGCGGAAGCGTTTCGCTGCTGCAGAGAAGGCTGACTATAGGCTACAGCCGCGCGTCCCGCCTGATCGAGCAGATGGCCGCCAGCGGCATCCTGGGCGAATACAAGGGCTCCCAGGCCCGCGAATGCCTGATCACGCTGGAGGACTGGGAAGCGATGAAAGCCGCGCAGCAGAAGGACGCGGAGGAGGGGATGAGCGTCTAAAGGAATCTCAGATCCGGGATTGCCGACGCTGGATCGGCGATGTCGGCCGGCGGGCCCCGCGCCGGCCCGATCCTCCCCCCCCCTCCAATTCAACAAGAATGCAGACCGCCGCTGCCGGTTCATCATTCTTCGGGCCATGGCGAATGCGGGTGTCCACGTCCGCCGAAGCGGACCCCTACTCGAACAACCGCATCTGCTTTGCATCCTCCACCACCGACTCCACCTGTCCATCGGCGAACCGCGTCAGCAGACGGTCGCCGGGGGTCAGTTGCTGCGATGAACGCACGATCTGGCCGTCCTTCCTGCGCATCGTCAGGGTGTAGCCTCGCTTCAGCACCTGCTCGGGGCCGACGGCGTTGAGGTGCGCGGCCAGCGATTCCAGCCTCTGCCGACGGGCGGCGTTTCCCTGCACCATGTCCCGCGTCAGGCGCAGCTCCATCGCCCCCAAGCGCTGACGAAGCAGCGGCAGGCGATGCGCCGGCTTGCCCGCACTCAAGCGTGATTCCATGCGGGCCAGCCGCGCATGGCCCGCCCGCAGGCGCTGGCTGACCGCGGTGTACAGCCGCTGCTCCGCGCCCGACAAACGGCTCCGCAGCCGCGACATGACGGCCGCCGGCCGCTGGGCCTCGAGGCGATTGGCCAGGTCGCCCAATCGCCTGCCCTTGCGGCGGAGGATGCCCTCGGCCGCCATCGCCAGCCGCCGCTGCTGGTCATCCAACCGCTGTCGCAGGCGGTCCACCAGATCGGCCGGCCTGCGAAACACCTCGTGCCGTTCGATGGTCGCCAGACGCTGGCGGCAATCCTGCAGGAGCGTGCGCAACTCCCGTCGCAGCCGCACGCCGGCCGTATCCACCACATCCCGCGCGGCCCGCCAGTGCTGCACGGCCACCTGGGCTGCCTCGGTGGGCGTATGCGCGTGATAGTCGGCCACCAGATCGGCCGCCGACACATCCGTCTCGTGGCCGATGCCGGTGAGCACGGGGATGCGCGAGGCGAAGACGGCCCGCGCCAGAACCTCCTCATTGAACTGCCACAGATCCTCCAGCGACCCGCCGCCGCGGGCCAGGATGATCAAGTCCACGCCCAACGCCTTCTGCTGCCGGTTCAACAGCGTGATGGCCTGGGCCATTTGCTCGGCCGCCCCGTCCCCCTGAACCGGCACGTGATACACCAGCACCTGCACTGGCGGAAACCGCCGCAGCACCTTGAGCATGTCCTGCAGAGCAGCCGTTTCCTTGCTGGTCACCAGGGCGATCCGCTGCGGATATCGCGGCAGGGGCTGCTTGTGCGCCGGGTCGAAGAGGCCCTGCGACTTGAGCTTCTGGCACATCTGCTGAAACGCCAGTTCCAGCGCCCCCTGGCCCAGGGGATCCAGCCGCGTCGCGTAGAGCTGGTAGCGTCCCCGCGCGCCGTACACGCCCACTCGGCCGGTGGCCAGCAGTTCCATGCCATCCCTGGGGGTGAACTTCAGCAGCTGCGCGGCCGACCTGAACATCACGCAGTCGATGCAGTTGTCGGGGTCCTTGAGCGTGAAGTACAGATGGCCGGACGCACCGTGTCGGCGCAGGTTGCTCACCTCGCCGCGCACCAGCACGCTGGCGGGCAGTCGCGCCTTCAGCGCGTCTTCGATCAGCGCCGTCAGCTGCGAGACGGTCATGGCCTGGGCAGCGGGCACAGCGCCCGCGGCCGCGGCTTGGGCAGCAGCCTGCCGCTTGCGTTTCTGCGCGCCTTCCACGAAATCGAAGAAGTTTCCTTCGGCCATGGTCATCCCGCTCCGGCCGCCTGTCTCCGCCTCAGGTCGGCTCGCAAATAGGTCTTGAAGGTCGGCAGGTTCTGTTCGGCCCAACCGGCCTCGATTGCCTGGGCCAGTTTCTGGTTGAACTCCATGAGCCTGGAGAACTCGCGGTAATCCCGTGTGTCCGGTGGGGGGCAACAGTGCCGGTCATGCGTGTCCACGCGAAACAAATACCCCCGCCCGTCGGGCGAACGGTCGATGGCGAGCTTCATGTGCGGATACACGCGATTGCCCAGCCGCAGCGCCAGCCGAGTGGGCGCATCGGGCGGGATTCGCTCGAACACCGGGCTGTCGTAGAACTCCTCGGCCGCCAGGGAGTGCAGCGTGCGCACCCGCTCGCAGACGGCCGGGGGCGGCTCCCCGTCGTAGGCCATCTCCAGATAGGCCTTGACGGCGCGGAGCAGTTCGGGGATGGGAGGGGGCTTCCAGTTCATCGCCGGTGCAGTGGGATGGGCACCAAGGTATAATACCCGCAAGAGCGCCAGCGGTGGGAACGCCCGTGAAAAACCCGAAGGAGGTGCTGGTGGTCGAGGATGACCCCGAGATCAACCAGCTCGTCGGCGCCTATGTGCAACACGCCGGCTACCGCTATCGCCAAGCCCTGGATGGTCAGACCGGCCTGCGGTGTGCCCGGGAACATCGCCCCAGCCTCATCATCCTGGACATCATGCTGCCCGACCTGGACGGCTTTGAGGTGTGCGACCGACTGCGCAAGGACGATGACACGCGACATATCCCCGTGCTGATGCTCACCGCCCTCGACCGCGAGGAACACCGCCAGCGGGGGCGCAAGTGCGGCGCGGCCGCCTACATGACCAAACCGTTCGACCCCGACGACCTGCTGCGGGCAGTTCACCGCCACATCGGTTCCAACGGGGACAAGCCCGCCCCGTAACGCTCAGACAAGGATCAGCCGTGCCAGCCCCAGGAGGCTGAAGAATCCCACCACGTCGGTTACCGTCGTGGCGACGATCGTCGCCGACTGGGCCGGGTCGAACCCGAGCCGTTTCATCAGGAAGGGGATCGCCGCGCCGCTCGTGCAGGCGACCGTATGGCTGATCACCAGCGCCAGGCCCACCACCAGACCCAGCTTGGCGCCCTGGTCCCGGTGCAGGAACATCGCCACGCACGCGGTGATCAGGCCGATGGCCAGCCCGGTGACAAGCCCCACCAGGGCCTCGCGAGCCAGCACGTGCCGAAGCATCGACCGGTCCACCCTCCCCAGCGCGATACCGCGAATCGCCACGGACATCGCCTGGGCGCTGGCATTTCCGCCCATGCCTGCCACCACCGGCATATAGACGGCCAGGGCCACCAGCCCCTGGATCATTCTCTCGAAGCTCAGCACCACACTGGCCGCCAGAAACGCCGTCAGCAGATTCACCACCAGCCATCCGAAGCGTTTACGCAGGCTGAACTGCCACGGGCTGTTGAGGCGTTCCTCGGCGCCGGCACCGAACATCCGCTGTACATCCTCGGTGGCCTCCTCCTCCATCACGTCCACCACGTCGTCCACCGTGATCAGCCCCAGCAGTCGGTTGCGCTCGTCCACCACCGGCATGGCCAGGTAGTCGTATTTGCGGAAGAGCCGGGCCACCTCCTCCTGGTCCATGTTCGCCGGAACGCTTCGCACGTCCGTGTGCATCAACTGGCGCAGACGCACGTCCGGCCGGGCCAGGATCAGATCGCGCATCGACAGAACCCCCACCAGGTGCCGATGGCTGTCGATGACATAGACATAGAACATCGGCTCCTGCCGCTCTTTCAGCCGCCGCAGTTCCCGGATCGCCTGCTCCACCGTCAGGTTCTCGTCCAGCGCCGTGACCTGGGTGGTCATGATGCCGCCGGCACTGTCGGGCGGATACTGCTCCAGCAGGCGCACCTCCGCAGCGTCGGTGGCGTTCATCTCGGACAGGATCCTGCCGTGCAGCGGTTCGCTGATGCGCGAAAGGATGTCCACGCGGTCGTCAGGACTCATGGCCTGCAGCACCAGCGCCGCCTCGGGCGTTTCCATCTTCGCGATCACCCCAGCCGCCTGGGACGCGTCCATGTTGGCCAGGATTCCCGCCGCGGTGTTGGGGTCCAGGTACTCGCTGACGTCGGCTGACACCGCGTCCGGCAGCGACTGCAGGATGGCGGCCCCATCGGGCGCGGCCAGGTCCTCGACACGCTCGGCCATCTCCGCCGAGGATCGGTCGGAAGATTCATTCATTGGGTCATTCATTCAATCATTCATTGACTCATTGAGTGAATGAATCAATGGATCATTCAGCCATCAGCTCATCGCCAGGTACCAGAACATCGTCACGCACTCCTTCACCAGGTCATGGTTGGACTGCTGCCGGGTGTTCAATCCAGACAGTTCGAAGCCGCTCTTGAGCAGAAACCGGCCGGCCGGAAGGTTGTTGGCCTCCGTCGTGGCCATTACGGCTCGAAGCTGCTTTTCGCGGGCCTCCCCGATGACCCGATACAACAGGGCCGACCCGACGCCCTGCCGCCGGAAATCAGAATCGATCCGCAGATCGAAGATGCGCAGCACGCCTTCGGCCGGCACGGCCTGCGCCACCACGAGCCCCACCAGGGCACGGTCGTGCTCGGCCACCCACACCAGGCCTTCCTCGATGCCGCTGACGATCTGTTTCACCCGAAACCACAGGTCATCGCTCAGCGCGTTACGCGCGATATGTGGGGTGCGAAGCGGCCGCTCCTCAACGCGCCACCCGACCGTCAGCCCGTCGCCCTCACGCTCCACATGAAGGTAGCGGTCGCTTTCGATCGTGCCGTCGATGTCGCCCAGCCGCTCCAGGTCTGCCGGCACCATGGGGCGGATCTGCATGGGCATAGCATAGCACGGTATGCGGTGGGCAGTAGGCGGTAGGCAGTAGAACCTGCGAGTTGTGAGTTGCGAGTTGTCAGTGAAGAGCGGTCGATCCTTTCCCTACTGACTACTGGCTACTGACCACTGGCCCCTGACTTCTCCCCCGGCTATTCTTCCCCCAACAATACCACGGAGTCGCCCATGCCTTCCATCGACATGCCCTTGGACCAGATGCGGCAGTACAAACCCGCTTTGTACCGCGAGGCGGATTTCCAGGAGTTCTGGGACAAGACCGTGTCCGAGGCCATTGCTCAGCCGCTCAACGCCGAGTTGGTTCCCTATGAGCTGCCGTCGCATCATCTGCTCTGCTATGCCGTGCGATTCGACGGTTACAAGGGGGGCAGGATTGCCGGCTGGTACGTCCGCCCCGACACACAGCGCAAAATGCCCGCCGTGTGCATTTACCACGGCTACAGCGGCCGGGCGCCCCGACCTCTCGACATGCTGTTCCTGGCCGCCCAGGGCATCTGCGTGCTGAGCATGGACACGCGCGGGCAGAACGGCCAGTCGCAGGATATCGTTGCTTCGCCCGAGGGTCACCACATCGGATGGATGACCAAGGGCATCCGCGACCCCAAGGCCTACTACTACCGCTACGTCTATGCCGACGCCGTGCGAGCGCTGGAACTGCTGGCCCGACGAGATGAAGTGGACGAGGACCGCATTGCCGTCACGGGCGTAAGCCAGGGCGGCGGCATCACGATCGCCGCCGCCGCACTGTCGGAGCGGCCGATACTGGCCCTGGCGGACATCCCGTTCCTGTGCGATTTTCGGCGCGCCGTAAGCATCGCCACTGCCGGACCTTACGCGGAGATCCCCAACTTCCTCAAGTCCTTCCCCGACCTGTACGACCGCGCCTTCCGCACGCTCAGCTACTGCGACGGGATGAACCTGGCCCCCTGGATCAAGTGCCGGACGATCGTCAGCAACAGCCTGTGGGATGACATCTGCCCGCCCAGCACGGTGTTCGCGGCCTACAACCACATCACGGCCGACAAACGCATGGAGCTGTATCCCTTCCACAAGCACGAGATTCCCTACGAGCACCGCGAAGTGCAGTTCCGCGCGATCATGGAGGCCCTGCGTCCCTGAGCACGCCGTGAGAGTGGGGGAGCGTCGCCCTACAGGCTTTCGACCTTGATGGTCGTGTTGGTGTAGATGCACAGTTCGCCGGCGATCCTCAGGGCGGTTTCCACGATCTGCACCGCCGACAGCGGCGAATGAGCCAGCAGTGCCCGAGCGGCGGCCAGGGCATAGGGCCCTCCGCTGCCGATGCCGATCACCCCGTCGGCCGGCTCGATCACATCGCCGGAGCCGCCGACGATCAGGCTCACGTCGCGGTCGGCCACGGCCAGCATCGCCTCCAATCGCCGCAGCACGCGGTCGGTGCGCCACTGCTTGGCCAGCTCGATGACCGCCCGGCGGGTGTTGTCGGGATGCTCCCCCAACTTCTTCTCGAATTGCTCCAGCAGCGCGAAGGCATCGGCCGCGCTGCCGGCGAAACCCACCAGCACCTTGCCCCCGCCCATGCGGCGAATCTTCACGGCATCGTGCTTGGCGACGACGTTGCCCAGCGTCACCTGGCCGTCGCCGCCCAGGGCCACCTGGCCATCGCGCCGCACGCAGAGAATCGTCGTTGATCGGGCCGGGCGTGTTGTCATGGGGGTCATTGTCGGCCGATGGCTCGCCGGCCGCAACCTGCAAACTCCGCATCCAGGGCATCGACGCCGTACAATGCCGGCCGCATGCTGATTCTCGCCCATCCGTCCATGCTCGCCATCGCCGCGGCAATCGCGGCCGTCGCGTGCATCGCAGCGATGGTGCGTCGGCCGGCAATGCCGCTGTCCAGCCAACTCCTGGTCGCCGCGGGCATGGCGGCGCTTGCCCTGGCCGCCGGCGGTTTGACGCTTGCTCGCCCGGCGGTCGGGCAGATCACTGTGATGGTGGACCTGTCCGGCAGCACGCGCACGGCCACGTATCGCCGGCCCGAACTGCTGGCGCGGCGTATCGCGCAACTGCTGGGCAGCGCGCCTCGGCGCGTCCTGTACTTTGCCGACGGGCACACCGATCAGAGGCCGCCCGGCGACCTGCCCTCCACGCGGACGGTATTCGCCCCCCCACCGGCCGAAGCCATCCTGCTGTTTAGCGATGCGCAGTTCGACCTCCCGCCGGCCGCTCCGCAGACGTACATCGTCGTCGATCCGGCGCTGGAGCAGCCGGCCGATGCGGCCATCCTGGCAATGGAGACTCGCGACGGGGCGGTGGCGGTTACCGTCGCCAACGGCGGCGAAACGCGAACACTCACGGTGGCCGGCGCAGCGCAGGCCATCGATCGCGGCCGCATCACCGCCACCGTGCCGCTGAAGCAGCCCGCGGGGATGGTGGTGGCGCAACTCGCCGGCCACGACCCCTGGCCCGAGAATGACGCGATGTCGCTGGCCGTGCCGCCGGCCCGCGTGGCCGAGCGCTGGTGGACGGGCTCGCGCCCGCCGCCGTCGGGATTTGCGTCCGCTCAGTTGCCGGAGGATGAGGCGGAGTATCTTTCGGCCGGCGTGATCGTGTTGGACAATGTGCCGGCCGGCGGGTTGACGGACCTGCAACTGACCCGGCTGCAGCAGTTCGTGCGCGACCTGGGCGGCGGGCTGGTCATCCTGGGCGGAGATCGCGCCTTTGCGGCCGGCGAGTATCCGGGAACGCTGCTGGATAGCCTCTCGCCTCTGAGCAGTTTGCCGCCGGAACCGAACAGGCATTGGATCATCCTGCTGGACAGCAGCGGATCGATGGACCAGCGGGTCGGCGCGGCGACGCGCTGGGAGCAGGCGCGGACCGTCGCTATCGACGTGCTGAGGCACCTGCCGCCGGAGGACCCGGTGACCCTTGGCAACTTCGCGGAACGGCTGACGTGGTGGGCGGCGGCCGCCACGGCAAGGCAGACGCTTCGTTTGCCGCTTCCCGTGGTTCAGCCGCGCGGCCCCACGAACCTTCAGCCGGCGCTGCAGCAGGTCTTGGCGCAGGTTCGCGGCGATATGCCCACGCAGATGCTGCTGTTGACCGATGCCGAAGCGCAGTTGAGCGACGTGCCCGCATTGGCCGGGCAGTTTCGCCAGCGGAAGATCACCCTGAGCGTGCTGCTCCTGAAAGACGGCGGCGAGGCGGCCGAGGGGCTGCGGCAGATCGTCGCAGCCACGGGCGGCACCTTTGCCACTCAGGCCGATCCGCAGCAGTGGTCTGGCTCGGCCCGCCAGTTGGCCCGCGCCGCCCTCAAAGACCACCTGGTCCGCCAACCGGTCGAGGTGACGATGCGCGACGGCCTGCCCCGGCAAAGCGCGTCGATCTGGAACCGCACCTGGCCGAAACAGGGCGCCCAAGTGCTGGGGGAGGCCAGGCACGGCGGGCAGTTCGTCCCCATGGCCGCGCGGTGGGCCGTGGGCGAGGGCAACGTGGCGGCCGCGGCCTTCGCGGCGGAAGCGACCTTGGCCGCGGCCTTGGCCGACCTGGTCGCCCAGGCCCCTCGCGATCCGCGACTGCGCGCCACCATCGAGCAGGGCCGACAGGTCATTGCGAAGGTCGATGCGGTCGATGGGCGCAGGTACCTGAACGGCCTGAGTTTGACGCTGGATCTGGTGGGAGGTGCATCGCTGCCGCTGCAGCAGGATGGTCCCGGCAGCTATTGCGTGGAGTTTCCTGCGCCCCCGCGGCCCGCCCTGGCGCGTTTGCGCCACGACGGCAGGATCATCGCCCAAGCCGCCCTCGCCGGCAGATACCCCCAGGAGTTCGACGCCATCGGCAACAACCGGCCGAACATGCGACAACTGGCCGAGCGCACGGGCGGGCGCGTCGTCGAGCCGTCGGATGCAAGACCCATCAGCTTCCACTGGCCGCAGCGGCAGATTGCCCTGGCGCGATGGCTGGCCCTGGTCGCGGCGGCGCTGGTCGCGGCGGGACTGGTGCGCTGGCGGCTGTCGCCCGTGTTGTAGCGCAGGCTTTAGCCTGCGCGCTTTCCCGTGCAGGCTGAAGCCTGCACCCCAACTGTGGATCTACCGCGGCACTTTCGCTTCGGGCGGGCACGCGGCCGGCGTCGGCCACGGGTCCTTCGGATCGCCGATGCACCACAAGTAGCCCACCGTGCGGAAGAACATCCGGTTGGCCGCGAAGACCGGCGAGCTGTTGGACATCGAACCCCCGTTGCCACGCCACCGCCAGCGCAGGCGGAACTCCTGGTCCTGGGCGTAGCGCTGGTCGCTGAAGGCGGCCTGGATCTTCGTGGCCTTGGCCGGCTCGTCGAGGCAGATGACCGTGGCGCTGCATGTCCCCGGCGAATTGTCGCGTTCGCCATATCCGCCCCCGGCGATGGCGACGATCAGCCGCCCTCCCAGCGACGGGCTGCTGTCGCGCACACGCCCCAGGGCCATGGGCGTTTCCTTGCCCGTGGCCAGGTCCGTCACCGTGCCGTTCTGCGGGCACCAGATCTTCCCGTCGAACAGGATGTCCGTCGTGTTGCCGCTCTTCTTGACGACGTTGTCCCAAACCGTCTCACACGTCACGGCATCCGGCCCGGTCGCCTTGAATCGGCACGCCAGGCGGTGCGCCTCGCCGCTGTCGGGAGCGCCCTTGCGCACCAGCACATCGCCGCTCACCAGGGCCGTCGAGCCTTCATAACCGTGCACATCAGGCAGATCGCCCACTCGCTTGCCGTCGGCCGCGCGATAGACTCCCGAGCCGGGGCTCAGGATGATGTCGAACGGCTTGCCGTCCAGCGACAACCGCATGTGCCGCGGCGTGCCCACCTTCACCCAGTAGGCCCCGAAATCCTGCTTGTGCTCCACGCCCCAGAGCTTCCTGCCGGTCGTCTTTTCGTACGCGCGCATCTCGCCGGCCGCGAACACGATCAGCATCTCCCCCACCAGGATCGGCGACATGGCATAGCGCACGTGGTGCTCGCCCGGCCTGATGCCCTTGGGCCTGTCCCACACCATCCACACGCAGTTGCCGGACAGGTCGTAGCACGCCACCTGGTCGTTGGACATGTTCACCCATACATGCCGGCCGTCGCTCACCGGCGTCGCGAACGTGTGCGTGAGGATGCCCTCCCAGTGGCCGAAGTTGTAGAGGCTGTACTTCGCCTGGTCCTCCAACAGGCGATTGAGCAGCGGGTCGCCCTTCCTGATCATCTCGAAGTTGGCCTGCCCCGGGCGGTTGATGCCAAAGCCATGCTCCTCGGCCGCTTTCTTCATCGCATCGAGCTCAGCCTGCGCTGTGCCCTTGAGCGGCGTCGATGGCCGCTGCACGTCCACCCACAGGCTGTACTGGCGAAACAGCGCATCCCAGAACTTCTGGGCCTCGCGGGCCTGCGTGGCCATATCGGGCGGCATCTTCGTCGTGTGATCCACCGCCTTCTGCCAAAGCACCTTCCCATCGATGGCGCTGAGGCAGATCAGCAGGTTCGGGTCGGCCAGCGTGAAAACTTTGTCTCCCACGACGACCGGCTGCGAAAAACTCGGCCCGGGCATGGCGACCTTCCACACCACATTCTTCCCGGCCGCGCCATCCCAGTCCGCCACGGGCGTTGCGCCCGGCCAGGCCCCCGTGCCATCGCCGCGCCAGCCCACCGGCCGCTGGGGCGACGGGTAGAAGTCCTTGTTGCCCAACGGCACGTCGGCCGCCAGAGCCGGCAGCGCGGCCGCCAACAGCACAAGCAGGCGAAGTATGTGGTTCATGTCCAGTGTATCTACAGCCCGGGAAGCCCGGCGTGGTGCGAGACGTTAAAACTCCGCCGCCAACTGGGGAAGTTCCCGCCAGCCTCCTCCTGTACCTCGGTCGGGAAGAAGCCGGCCACTTCCTTGCGCTCGGCCGGTGTCATGGTCCAGGCCATGCCCTTGAGGTTCGCCTCGAGTTGCTGCAGGCGGCTGACGCCGACGATCACCGACGTTACGGCCGGATGCGCCAGCACCCACGCGTTGGCCACATCGGCGCACGTGACATTCCGCGCCTTGGCGAATGCCGCGAGCTTCACCAGTCCATCGGCATACCTGCCCGTCCACCGCGAGGCCCGCTCATCGGTCTGGCCGCGGGCATCGGCCGGCGTGCCCGACAGGTACTTGCCCGTCAGCACGCCAATCGCCAGCGGCCGGTAGATCGTCAGCCCCATGCCCAGCGCCGCGGCCATCGGCAGAATCTCGATTTCCAGGCCGCGCTCAATCAGGTTGTACGGGTACTGCCCGCAGACCAGCGGCGTGAAACCGCCGGCATCGCTGATCCACTGCGCCCGCACGGCCAGCCACGCGGGAAAGTTGGAACAGGCGACGTACAGAATCTTCCCCGCCCGCACCAGGTCATCCAGCGTCCGCAGCACTTCGTGCAAGTTCATCGCGGCCATCGGCCAGTGGATGTAGTACAGGTCGATGCGGTCGGTGCGAAGTCGCTTGAGGCTGGCCTCCACGGCCCGCACATAGTGGAATCGCGACGCGCCGATGTCGTTGGGCCCCTCGCCCATCTTCATCCCGCCCTTGGTGGCCAGCACCACGCGGTCGCGAATGCCCTCCAGGGCCTTGCCGACGATGGTCTCGCACGCGCCGGTCGAATACACATCGGCGGTATCGACGAAGTTGATCCCCGCCTCGACGGCCGCCCGCGTGATGCGGATCGACTCGGCCTCATCCGTCTTCCCGCCGAACATCATCGTGCCCAGGCAGAAGCGCGAGACCTTGACGTTGGTGCTACCCAGCGGAATGTAGTTCACGGATGTACCTCCTATGCGACGTATCGCCGCGCAGGGCACGCGAGTCAAGCCGTAGGGCCGGCTGTGCCGGCCGAGGACGATTTCATCCATCATCCTTCCGATCGCGATCGATCGCCCTTACATGTCCGGCAAGTCCCGTAGGGTCCGCTTCAGCGGACGCGGACATCCTCGGACGCCCGCTGAAGCGGGCCCTACGAGGGCTCGTCGCTGGATCGATTGCTGCGATCGATCGCCCTCACGTGCCCCGCCAGTTTCGCAGTCCCGTAGGGTCCGCTTCAGCGGACGTGGACACCCTCGGACGCCCGCTGAAGCGGGCCCTACGAGGGCTCGTCGCTGGATCGATTGCTGCGATCGTTCGCCCTCACGTGCCCCGCAAGCATCCGATCCCCCAGTTCCGTAGGGTCCGCTTCAGCGGACGCGGACACCCTCGGACGCCCGCTGAAGCGGGCCCTACGAAGGCTCGTCGCTGGATCGATTGCTGCGATCGATGGCCCTCACATGCCCCGCAAGCATCCGATCCCCCAGCGACGGAAATGCCGCCGCCAGTGCAAGAAGCCACCGGTACGAGCGGGCCGGCCAGACCTCCGGCCGGGGCTTCTCGATGCCCCGCACGATGCACCTGGCCACGTGCTGCGGGGTCTGCCGCACCTCGACCGCGCTGCGCCTGGGCAGTTGCCGCCCGCTGGTTTGCGATGCCCTGTCGAAGAACTCCGTATCCGTGCCCACGGGATGCACGCTGGTAACGTAGATGCCCCGTGGCTTGAGCTCCACCCGCAGCGCCTCGGCCAGCGAAAGCTGCGCTGCCTTGGTGGCCGAGTAGGCCCCGAAATACGGCAGCCCGCGCCGGGCGGCCGCCGAGGAGACGATCACGATGTGCCCGCGCAGGCCATCCCGCGGCTCCTGCTTGAGCATGTGCGGCACGGCCAATCGCACACATTCGGTGGTGCCAAAGACGTTGGTCGCGAAGATGTCGCGCATCTCCGCCAACGGCGTGTCGGCCACGCGGCAGATCAGCCCGTAGCCGGCGTTGCAGACCAGCAGATCGATCCGCCCGTACCGGCCGACGGTCTGGTCAATGAGCGCTGCACAATCCTCCGCCCGCGACACATCCGCCCGCACCGTCAGATGCCCCCCGCCCAGCATGGCGTTGAGATCCTCCAGCCGCTCCATGCGCCGGGCACACAGGGCCAGTTTCACCCCACAGGCATGCAATTGCTCGGCCAGCGCCCGGCCAATGCCGCTGCTGGCGCCGGTGATCAGTGCGACCATGCCATCCATGCGGCGCTGCATTGGATCAGAGATTAGCCGTCGGCGGGCATGAGGTACAGGTGCCCCACCGACGTCCCCGTCCCCGGGCGCGCCCAAGCAGTTCAGCGCCGTCGGCGGCGGTTCAGGAGGATTCCGCCCACGGCCAAGAGCCCGGCCGCCAGCGACTTGGGGGTGGCGGCTGCAAGCCCAATCGCCGCGCGGCTTGCGCGCCGCCAGCGGGTTCGCTGCGCCGCCGGGTCGCCTCAGCTGTGCGCCTCTTCTTCGGTGACCTGACGTTGCCCGCTGGGGCGCGAGGGTGCCGGCTCGATGGTCGCGGGGCCTTCGCCGGCCTCCGCCAGACGCTTCAGCAGCCGCGCTCGCAGGACCTCGGCCACACGCCGGTGCGACTGAAGACCGATCAGGTTGTTCAGCTCGTGGGGGTCGTGCTGCAGGTCATACAGGTACTGCTCGACGTAGTGATCCGAGGCCGGATCCTTTCCGCCGTGCTTGTCGGGGGCATCGACGCAGTATTTCCAGCGCGACGTTCGGATGGCCCTGCCAACCTGCGCCTCGCTGATCTGCACATAGACATCATCCGGCCAGCCGGCCGATTGGCCGCGCAGCAGAGGCAGGATCGATCGGCCCTGCATCTGCGGCGGAACGGCGATGCCGGCCGCATCCAGCAGCGTCGGCGGCAGATCCAGCAGGCTCACCAGCTGGCGTATCCGCCCGCCGCCGTCGAAGCCCGGGCCGCAGATGGCCGTGGGCACGCGGATGGAACTCTCGTGGCAAGACCGCTTGTACTCGGCGTTTCGGGTCTTGAAGTGGCAGGCGTGGTCGCTGGTGAACAGCACGATGGTTTTCTGGTCGAGCGACAGGCTCTTGAGCGCATCGAGCAATCGGCCCAGCGCTTCGTCCAGACGCTTGACCATGCCCCAGTAGCCGCCCAGGTGCTGCTGGCTGGATCCGCCCAGGGCAGCCAGGTCGGGCGGCGTCCACCGGCCGGTGTAGCGATCTCGATAGCCATCCGGCGGCGGATAGTCGTCCACGTGGTTCTGATGATGCGGTTCGAGGAACGAGAGGAACAGGAAAAACGGCTCTCGCTGGTGGCTGTCGATGTAGCGAATCGCCGCGTCGGTCAGGCCGTCCACGCGATAGCCGGGCAGCTTCACTTCGCGACCTTCGCCGTCATAGACCGTCGCGTTGTAGGCATCGGAAGTGTGCTCCAGCGCGTTGGCCCCCAGCCAATAGTCGTACCCGCCGCGCTGCTCCTTTCGCACCGGCCCGGGCGACTTGCCATCGGCCAGGTGCCATTTGCCGATGTAGCCGGTGCGATAGCCGGCCTCGTTGAAATAGTGCGCCAGCGTGCGGGCATCGGGCCGCAGGGGTATGCCATTGCGCCAGCAGCCGGTCTGCGTGGCGTATTGGCCGGTCTGAAGGCACGACCGCGCCGGCCCGCATACCGGCTGGCACGTGAAGGAGTGCAGCACGTGCGTGCCGGCCGTGGCCATGCGGTCGAAGTTGGGCGTGAGGTCCAGCGGATTGCCGTGGATGCCGGTGGAGTCATGCCGCTGCTGGTCGGTGAAGAAGACGATGACATTGGGATGGTCGGGCATGAGTGCTTCCCTTCTTGCGGTGGATCAATCGCGCGGCGCGGCTTGCCTGAGCTCCTGCAGCAGCCTCGCCGCTTCCACGTTTTGCGGCGCCAATCGCAGGCACTGCTCAAGCTGCTCAATAGCTTCGTCCCGGCGGCCCAGATTGGCAAGGCAATGGGCAAGCTTCAGGTGCCAGTCGGGCAGGAGCTCCGTCCGCCCGCGCGGGTCCATCAAGAGCGTGCGGCGGTAATACTCGGCCGCCTCGGCGTAGTTGCGCTCGGACATGCACAGCCACGCCCACCATCCGACCCACCACGGCTCGACGTCCGGCGACTGGATGAGCCGAAGGTAGTGGCTGCGGGCAGCGGCCAGCGATTCGGCGTGCTCGGGCCGGTTGCCCATCGCGAAGATCGCATTGAGCACCGCTCCGCAGTCGTCGCCGGCGATCTGCATCGCCAGGTCGGGCCGGTTGAACTGCTCGATGTACTGCCGCGTCACCGGCACGCGCTGCCATAGGTCCAGCGCCACGGCATGATGGGACCGCGAGAGCGAGTCGTCCCAGCGGCCCTGCAGGGCATCGACACGCGCCGCCGCCAGCCACGCCTCGGGGTTGCACCACGCCAGCCGCGCGCCGGTGCGGATGTGGTCGGCGCCTTCCGGGCGATTGAGGTGGTAATACTCGATCTGCCCCAGCATCGTGTATGTCGGCCCATGCACCGGGCACAGCAGGCGTGCCGTGTTGAGCCGGCGCACGGCACGCTGGGCCGCGGCCGACAGGTCGCCGCCGCTCTGTTGCGCCTTTCGCCATCGCCACACCGCCTGCCAGTGCCGATAGACAGCGTGGTCGGGCTGCGCGGCCACGGCCTGCTGCGCGTAGTGGACGAGCCACTGGTATTGCAGGTCGCTGCCCCGCCACTCGTCGGCCCGCAAAGCCTCGCCCAGCGCCATGGCGCGGTCCCACCAGTGTTCGGCGCGACGCGCCCCGTCGGCCGTCCACAGGGCCCAGCCGAATACCAGGATCACGCAGACCATTCCTGCCGACCTCGCAATCGTCGGCCAGGGACGCTCACGGCTGCACGACCCCAGCGTCACCGCCAGGGCGCAGAAGATGGCCGTCAGGACGAAGTTCGCCGGCAGATGCTGGCCGAAATCGCTGTTGCTGTGGATGGCCACGGCCAGCAGGCCAAACGCAATTCCTGGCGCGGCCCAATGGAGCGGTGTCGTCGGCCGGCGGATGGCGCGAAACAGCGCGACGATAACGAATGCCGCAAAAGCAACCAGCATCGCCAGGCCCGTGAAGCCCGTCTCTGCGGCAACCTGGGCGTACTCGTTCTCGGCATGTGTCGAGACGCCCGTGGCCATGGTCCGGTCAAACTGCGGATAGACCAGCTCATGCGTGCCCAGGCCGGTGCCGGTGAGCGGAAAACGAACCGCGACGCCGGCCAGGTCCTTGACGGTTTGCCAACGCATGTCCGGCCGCTGCGACAGCCGCTGCAGCGAGGCCAGTTTGGCCGTGACCTGATCGAGTTGCGGATAGAGCACCGCGACGAACACCAAGGCCGCGGCCACGGCGATCCAGCCGCGTCGGCCGATCCCGCGATGCGCTGCCACCACCACCAGCGTCACCGCACCGGCGATGGCCAGCGACAGCATTCCGCCGCGGCTGAGCGACAGGAAGATCGCCGCCGCCGAAATGCCGACCATGCACACCAGCGCTGCCACGGCCAGCCGTTTGCGGCGGCGCGGCACCCACGCCAGCGTGGCGTTGTCCAGCTCGTGAAGGTTCACAAGCATCAGCCCCACGGCCGCGCCGATCGACAGGTTCATGAACTGCGAGAAGTGGCTGTAGTTGAAAAACGTGCCGTTGCGCACGGGGGCATCGCTTTCCACAAGCCAGTAGATCTTCTGCGTGGCCGTGGCGATCTGCGTCAGCGATAGCAGCGCCATGGCGCCGCCGATGGCCGCGATCGCCGCCAGGAGACGACGAACGCTCGCCGGATCGCGTTGCGTATTGAGCACGACCACGAACACGCCCGCGGCAACAAGCACCAGGCGCAGGTCGTGGCGGGTGGAGGGAGGGTGGAAGCTGAGCGTCTGCCAGCGAAGATGCTCCGCCGCGTCGGGCAGGTCGGCCAGCAACTCCGATCGCATCGCCGACGTCTGTGGGGACACGGCCTCCACGACGCCAGCGGGCAAGGGCAACAACTGCACAGCCACAAGCAACAGGAACAGTGCGACAGGCACGAGCGCGGCCGATGCCACCACGCTCCGGCGCCGCAGCACATCGGCCGACAGCAGCAGACACATCGCCGCCGTTGCCGCGACGACCACCTGCTCGCTCCATGCCTCAACGACGCCATGCACTGCGGGCATGAACGCCAGCAGCGCGATCAGGATGATCTGGATGGCGAGGCGGATCAATCCTCTTGGTCGTCACCGGCCCCATGCGGCGGGCGGTTGGAAGGCGGGCCCGGCGGCACATCCGGGTGCGGCTTCTTGGGCTTCTTCATCTTGCTGCGAGCATGGCCCGGCGGGACATCCTTGTCCGGCTTATCAGGTTTGTCCGGCTTAACCTTGTCCTTCTCCTGCCCGTCCTCGGCGCCGCCGGTCGCCTCGACCCCATCGGCGGCGGCCTGCACCACAACGCCCTCGGCCGGCTTATCGTTCGGCGGATCGGCCAGCGCAACCGCCGACGTCAACACAAACCCGCCAACGGCAAACGCAGCGGCCAGGGACAACATCCTCGAGGTTCGAGCGGTCATCGGGCTTACCTCCAACAAAGACTGGGCCGCCGCGGCCCCGGCACAACCGGACCCGGACACCTTGATAATCTATCTTCAGTTTAGGTCTCAGTCAAAGAGAATCCTCGCGGCAAGGTCCGATAAACCGCCATGCCCGCTAGAACGCCATCCGCCGCCAACCACGGCGTTTGGGCGTCCGCGGCGGAAGGCCCAGGATTTCCCGGCCGGTGTCCACGTAGTACCGGTAGCTGGCCAGCGGCGTGCCATTGGGGATGCGGTGATCCAGGCCAAAGACCATGCCCCCTTTCCGCATCCGCGGCTGCATCTTGTATTCCAGTTCGCGGCGGATGTCGGCCGGCGACCGCCGCAGCACATGCTTGTCGATGCCGCCGAGCATGGCCATCGCGTTGCCCAGACGATGACGCACGGCAACCGGGTCCATGCCGGCCGCCGGCTCCACCGGGAGCATGGAGTTGATCCCACAGGCGACCAGGTCATCCAGGATCGAGTTCACGTTGCCGTCGGTATCGATCTGGAAGATGCGGCAGCCGCGGTCGTGCAGCATGTCCCACACCGCGCGGTAGTACGGCCGCACGAAATCGCGCAGCTGGGCCGGGCCGATCAGCGGCCCCGAGCGTCCGGCGAAGTCCTCGTGGACCGACAGTTGATCGATCTGCACCTGCCGGCTGATCGGTTCGAGCGTCCGGAGGGCCGTGTCACAGAGCGTGCTCAGCAGGTCGTGCATCAGCTCCGGCTGGTCGTAGTAGGCCATGCACGCCACCTCCTCGCCCATCAGCTCGCGGGCCATGTCAAATGCGCCAGGGATGCCCGCCACCACGATTTCTCCGCGGTCGCGCGCCCCTTGGGCCCGCCGCACCTGGTTCTCGTCGATCCGCTCGGGCACGAACTGGAACATGGGCTTGAGCCTCAGCCAGTCATCCATGTTCTTGACGGGAAAGTCCGACGGCAGCGGGATCGTCGCCGTGCGCTTGTCCAGGCGGAGTGTCCGGCCGAACATGTCGCGCTCGACGCGGTGCTCGGCGGTTTCCTCGATCACGGTGGGCGGCGGACCGATGGGGCCCGTTTGCCCGCCGCATCGGCACGGCACGACGTAGTCCCAGTCAAACGCCGTCAGGTCCAGCTCCTCAGGCGTAGCGCCCTGGGCGCGCCACTGTTCCTCCAGCCCCACCAGCGGACCAAAGAGCTCCACGAACATCGGCCGGGAAACCTGGCCGAAGCTCATCAGCGCCAGGTACTCGTCGCGATGCCATCGCACGGATGTCAGACCTTCTGGGTTTCGGCCGACGAAGCGTGTTCCTTGGCCGCCTGGATGAAGCCCATGAACATCGGCTGGGGCCGCAGCGGCCGGCTGGTGAGCTCCGGGTGCGCCTGGGTGCCCATGAAGAACGGATGGACCTCCTGCGGCAGCTCGAGGATCTGCATGATGGGCTGGGTGGGGTGTCTTCCGCTGAAAACCAGGCCGTGCCTCTCGAGCGTCGGGACGAAGCGAGGATCCACCTCGTAGCGGTGCCGGAAGCGAAGGCGCACCTGGGCAGCGCCATTGAAAAGCCGGCTGGCGAGGGTGCCACTCTTGAGCAGCACGTCCTTGCCGCCCAGGCGCATGGTACCCCCGAGGCCCTCGATCTGCTTCTGCTCCGGCAGGATGTCGATCACGGGGTTCCTGCAGTGAGGGTCGAACTCGGTGCTGTTGGCGTCGTCGATGCCGCAGACGTTGCGGGCAAACTCGATCACCGCCATCTGGAAACCCAGGCACAGACCCAGGTAGGGAATGCGGTTCTCGCGGGCCCAGCGGATGCACTCGATCTTGCCCTCCGTTCCGCGCACGCCAAACCCGCCGGGGACGATGATTCCGTTGCAGCCGGCCAGTCGCCGGGCGACGTTGCCCGGGTCGATGCTGGTTGTGTCGATCCACTTCAGCTGTGCCCGCACGCCCAGGTGCACCTCACAATGCTCGACGGCCTTGATGATGCTCGCGTAGGCGTCGCGCAGCGACGTGTACTTGCCGGTCACGCCGATCGTCACCTCGCCCGTGCCCTTGCCGATGCGGTCCACGAACCACCGCCACTTCTGCCGGGCCTGGTCCTCGGCGCGCTGATCGACCCGGTCATGCAGGTGCAGCAGCGTCAGCACCTCGCGGTCCAGTCCGGCCGAGCGCAGCTCCTCCGGCACCAGGTAGATGCTCTCCAGGTCGTGCATGGAGAACACCCGCCGCATCGGCACGTTGGTGTACATCGAGATCTTCTGCCGCACCTTCTCGCTGACAGGGTTGGCCGCCCGACAGGCGATGATCCCCGGCATGATGCCCATCTCCATCAGCCGCTTGACGCCCAGCTGGGCGGCCTTGGACTTCTGCTCGCCCAGCGTGCCCGGCTCCAGGATGTACGTCAGGGCCACGAAGCACACCATCCCCTCGCCTTCCTCATAGGCCAACTGGCGGCAGGCCTCCAGGTAGAACGCGTTCTCATAGTCCCCCACCGTGCCGCCGACCTCGACGAACACCACGTCCGCATTGGACCTGGCGGCCAGTTCGCGCAGTTTCAGCTTCACCTCGCCGGTCACATGCGGAATCACCTGCACATCGCGCCCCAGGTACGAGCCCTCGCGCTCCTTTTTCAGCACCGCCGACAGCACCTGCCCGTTGGTCGTGAAGTTCGCCTTCGACAGATCCTGATCCAGCAGCCGCTCGTAGGTTCCCAGGTCCATGTCGGTCTCCATGCCGTCGTCCAGCACGAAAACCTCGCCATGGCGAAAGGGATTGAGCGTGCCGCTGTCGATGTTCAGGTAGCCTTCCATCTTGATCGGCGCCACCCGCAGGCCCTTGTCCTGCAGCAGCTTGGCCAGCGACGAGGCAAAGATCCCCTTGCCCAGCCCGCTCATCACCGTGCCGACCACGACGACGTACTTATGATGGCCCTTGCGATAGCCGGCCGGCATCGGCGTGTAGAACTCCGTCTCTTCGCTGCTCTGACCGACCTTTGCGAGTCTTTCTTCTGTGCTGCTCATGGAAATCCCGTAGGGCCGGCTAAGCCGGCCGCGAATCGGCCGGTGAAACCGGCCCTACACCGTATCTCTTCACAAACTCCTCATACTGCTCCGGCGTGTCGATGCCGTGCGTGGCCCTTTCCACCAGCAGCACGTACATCGAGCGGCCGTTCTCCAGCGCTCTCAGTTGCTCCAGTTTCTCGGCCTGCTCGCAGGGCGTCTGCGGCCAGGCGGCGTACTCCAGCAGAAACTTCCGCCGGTACGCGTAGATGCCCAGGTGCAGGTAATAGGTCGGCGCCGGCCCGGCGGACTTGTCACGCTGGTGCGGTATCACCGACCGCGAGAAATACATCGCCCGCCCGTCGGCCGCCCGCACCACCTTCACAAGATTCGGGTCGGCCACATCCGCTCCGGCCGGGAACGGCGTGGCCGCTGTCGCCATGTCGTCGGTCGATTCCTCCAGCCGCGCCACCAGGCCATCGACGATATCCGGCTCGATCTCCGGCTCATCGCCCTGGACGTTCACGACGATGTCGTCGTCCAGTCCCCGGGCCACCTCGGCAATGCGGTCGGTGCCGCTGGCGTGGTTCGGGTCGGTCAATACACACCGCGTGCCGAACGGCTCCAGGGCACGCACAATGCGCGGGTCGTCGGCCGCCACGATGATCCGGCGCACCCGCCGGCACTTGCGCACCTGGTCGGCCACGTGCTGCACCAACGGCCGGCCGGTCCTGGCGGCGAGAACCTTGGCGGGAAAGCGTGTCGATGCGTAACGGGCGGGGATTACAACAGTTGCAGTCAAAGCTCAGCCTCGCGCCACACGACCCTCGGGGCCAACTTCAAACTGCGGAGCATTTGTACAGGAATACGGCCGGCGTTGTCAAATCCAGGCCTCTTGCTGTTTGCGCGGGGAAGGATGCGGCAGCTCCGCAGGCAGCAAGGAACGTCGGGCGCCGCCGCAGTGAAGCTCCTTGACAGTCCCCCCGGGGGCTTTTACTGTCGGTCCGGTGATCTATCTGCCACAGGGAAATACCTGCGTTTTCGGTCTCCAGTGGGGTGACGAGGGCAAGGGCAAGATCGTCGATCTGCTCACCGAACATGCCGACGTGGTCGTCCGCTACTGCGGCGGGGCCAACGCCGGCCACAGCGTCGGCATCAACGGTCAGAAATACTCCACACACCTGCTGCCCGTGGGGATCTTCCGCCCCCATGCGATGAATCTCGTGGCCAACGGGGTGGTGCTGGATCCCGAGGCGCTTTTCCGCGAAATCGACGAGTTCGTCGGCAAGGGATTTTCGGTCTCGCCGAGGAATCTGCGCATCAGTTACAAGGCCCACGTCGTGATGCCCTGGCACAAACTCGAGGACGGCGCCCGCGAGTCGTCGGCCCAGGGCGCTTCCATCGGCACCACCCGTCGCGGCATCGGTCCGGCCTACGCCGACAAGATGCAGCGATCGACCGCCGTGCGCGTGGCCGACCTGCTGCAGGAACCGTCGCTGCAGGAACGGATCGCGCGGATCGTGGCCGAGCGAAACAAGGTCTTCAAGGCCCTCTATGACCTTCCGCCGATGGACTGGAAAGCCGTGTTCGAAACCTATCGCGACTTCGGCCGCCGTATCGCACCTTTCGTGGACGACACCTCGCAACTGCTGGTGGAAGCCTGGAAGGCCGGCCGGCGAATCGTCTTCGAGGGCGCCCACGCCGCCCTGCTGGACGTGGACCACGGCACCTACCCTTACGTGACCAGCTCCAGTTGCTCGGCACTGGGCCTCTACACGGGCGCCGGTTGCCCGCCCCAGTTGGTGCAGAACTTCGTCGGGATCATCAAGGCCTATTCGACGCGCGTCGGCGGCGGGCCGTTCCCCACCGAGCAGGACAACGACACCGGCAACTACATCCGCCAGCGCGGCGATGAATACGGCACCACCACCCGACGGCCGCGGCGCTGCGGCTGGTTCGACGCCGTGGCCGTTCGCTATTCCATCGAACTGTGCGGGGTGACGGCCGTTGCGCTGACCCTGCTGGATGTGCTCAGCGGGCTGGATCGCCTCAAGGTGTGCACCGCCTATCGGCACCGCGGCAGCCGCGTCGAGCGATTCCGCGCCGACGCGAATTTCCTGGCCGAGGTCGAGCCGGTCTATGAGACGCTGGCGGGCTGGCCGGGCAACATTTCGGGCTGTCGGCAATTCGAGCACCTGCCCCATGAGGCGCAGGAATACGTGCGTGCCCTGGAGAGTTTCATCGGCGCGCCCATCCGCATCGTCAGTGTCGGCCCGGCGCGCGAGGCAACGATCTATCGCTGATGGGCGAGGCGACTTCGACTGCCGGCCGGGTCTGGCATCGCCGCCAACACCAGCGATGTCGCCACGGACGCCCCTGCCGCGGTCGGCCGCCCGGACAGACGCGAGACCGCCAACGCCCGGCCGTTCGGGGCAGTCGTCCCCGCGCCGGCCCCTACCGGCCCGCGTTGTATCGTTTCTCGACTTCGGCCCAGTTCACCACGTTCCACCACGCGGCAATGTAGTCGGGCCGACGGTTCTGGTACTTGAGGTAGTAGGCGTGTTCCCAAACGTCCAGGCCCAGCACCGGGAACTTGCCCTCCATCAGGGGCGAGTCCTGGTTGGCCGTGGAGAGGATCTCGAGTTTGCCCGAGGCATCCTTGATCAGCCACGCCCATCCCGAGCCGAACCGTCCGACCGCCGCGGCGGTGAACTTCTCCTTGAACGAGTCGAACGAGCCGAAAGCGCTGTCGATGGCCCGGGCGACGTTGCCGATGGGCCGGCCGCCGGCCCTGGGGCCCATGATCTGCCAGAACATGCTGTGGTTTGCGTGTCCGCCGCCGTTGTTGCGGACGGCGGTGCGGATGGCTTCGGGGACGGCCGCGCAGTTTTTGGCCAGCAGCTGCTCGATGGTCTTGCCGGCCAGATCGGGGGCCGATTCCAGCGCCTTGTTGAGGTTGGTCACGTACGCGTTGTGATGCTTGCCGTGATGGATTTCCATCGTGGCCTTGTCGATGTGCGGCTCGAGCGCATCGGACGGATACGGCAGAGGCGGAAGTGTGAACGGCATGGTTGCTCCTTCGCTTGGTTAGATATCACCCCACACAGCCCGTAACATTAGGGGCGCTGGTGCTGTCCAGTCAACGGCGCGCGCGGGTGCTGGTCGATGTGCTCCGCCGCCTTGTCCAGCGCCAGTTGCGAAAGGGCGCGGTGCCTGCGCCGCCACCACCGATAGCCCAGGACGCCTGCGCCAAGGACCAGCAGGCCCGCCAGGGCCCAGTGCTCGGCGCCGGCGATCCTCGCGCGGATCTCGGCTACGTTGCTGCCGAACCACCAGCCGAGGAAGACGAACAGTCCCCCGCTGACAATGGCCGCCAGGCCGTCGGCGATGATGAACGTGATGAAGTGGAAGCGGATCGTGCCGGCCGCGACGACCATCGCCCCGCGGACGCCTGCAAACATCCGGCCGATGGCGACGACCCAGACGCCGTAGCGGGCGAACAACTCCTCCGCCTTCCCGATGCGCGCGGCCGTGAGGTGCCTGCCGACGAATCGCACGCGGGTGATGTTCATGCCGAAGCGTCGGCCCATGAGATAGAGCACGCAGTCGCCGCCGATAATTCCGCACCACGCGACCGCGGCGGCGATGCCCAACTGCATGTGCCCGCTGCCGACCAGCGCCCCGGCGATCAGCAGCGGGATGTCCTCGGGAAGGGGCAGCCCCAGCCCGCAGGCGAACAGCAGCAGGAACAGCATGGGGTAGCCGTACCACTCGATCCAGCCGAACACGTGCGGGAGGTCCATGAGTGTGGCCAGGATGGTCGTCACGGCGGAGCCTCGGGTGATTACCCCTGCTCGGCAGATGTCTTGCCGACGGTGCGGTGGGGGCCCTTGGGGTGCTGGTGAATGTGCTCCATCGCCTTGTCCATCACCGCCTCGGAGATCGTCCGGTGCTTTCGCCGCCGCCACCAGAAGTACAGCGCCATTGCCGCCACGACCAGCAGCAGCACCGCCAGGGCAGAGCGCTGGGCGCTGGCGATCTTCTGGCGGATCTCTTCCAGGTTCCGGCCAAACCAGTAGCCCAGGAGCAGGAACAGCCCACCGCTGAGACAAGCGGCCAGTCCATCAGCGATGAGGAACTTGACGATATTGAAGCGGATGGTGCCGGCCGACGCCACCATCGCCGCCCGCACGCCGGGGAACATGCGCGCCACCGCCACGACGGCCACGCCGTAACGGTCAAAGAGCTCGGCGGCCTTCTCGATGCGGCCGGGGGTCAGGTGGCGACCCACGAAGCGCACGCGCGTGATGTTCATCCCGAAGCGGCGGCCCAGGGAATAGAGGATGCAGTCGCCGCCGATGATCCCGCACCAGCACACGAACGCGGCGATGCCCAGGTCCATGTGTCCGCTGCCCACAAGCGCCCCGGCGACGAGCACGGGAATATCCTCGGGAATGGGAACGCCCACGCCGTTGGAGATCAGCAGCAGAAAGAGCATCGGGTAGCCGTACCACTCGATCCAACCGGCGATCCGATGCAGCTCGAAGATGGCGGCCAGAACCTCCATGATTCAACGTCTCCCGTAAAGGCGTTGCCCGGCCTATACCGCCTTGAACCGCTCGCGGGCAAGCTGCCGGAGCTTGGGAAGCATCTCCTCCAGCTGCTCGGCCTGGGGCGAGGACGGATACTCGCGGATCAACTGCTCGCTCATCAGGATCGCCTCAGCGTATCGCTTGGACTTCACCAGTTCCTGAATCCGGTCCTCGCGCTCCTGCCGCTCCTCGATCTCGGCATTGACCTGGATGGTGTCCAGTTGCTGGCGGATGCCCACGGCGCGGCGGCTGTCGGGGAAACGTTCCACCAGTTGCCGCGCCGTCTCCAGGGCCTTGCGCCACTGCCGCCGCTCGATCTGTCCCTTGACCTGTTCATAGAGCCGCTGCACCGTCTGTTCGCGAAACAACGTATGCTCGCGGCGGACCCGCTCCAGCAGCACCCGCGCCTCGTCGCTGGCCGGGAAGTCCTCGGCCAGACGCTTGGCCTGGGCCATCGCCTGCTCCCAGTTGGACAAAGCCATCAGATCCTCGATCTTCGATGCGGCGGCGTCGAAGGCTTTCTGACCCTCCTGGGCCATGGCCTGGTCGGCTTCCTGTCGGAGCTGGCGCACTTCGGCGTCGTCCGGAAACTGCTGCTCCAGAGCGGAGAGGACCTGCTGGGCCTTGCCCCATTCCTGATTCCGCAGGAACGTTCGCGCCTCGGCCAGGGATTCGCGCTTGCGTTCCTGCAAAAGCTGCGCCAGCCGCGCGCGCCGCTGGTCCTCGTTCATCAGCAGGATCAGGCTCACTTCATCGAGCTTTTCCCTCAATCGCCGGAACATCGCATCGTCGTACGCGGCGGCCCGGCCCTCCGCGGGCGGCGCAGCGGCCTCCTTGCGGGCGGAAAGTTCCTGCACCGCCCCCTGCAACTTCTGCGTCTCAGCGCCAACCCGTCCCACGAGCTGGCCGAGTTGCTGCAGCGCCGCCATCACGGGTTGCTCGTCGCGGTCCGCCTGGCGGTCCACCAGCGACGCGACGCCGGCCAGCACACCCGCGATGCCGATGGCCATCGCAAGATAGCCGAACGCCGGCCCCGAAGCGCCGACCAACGCATCCAGTCGCGAACGCTCCGGGTCGCTGAAAGCGGATGTTATCTGAACGGATGCAACGAACACGCCGGCCGTCAGCACGACCGCCGCGCCGATCCGCATATACCTGGCCAGGATGCGATGCTGCGCCATGATCGCCTCTCGGCGGCGGGGATTATAGCGGCGGAGCCCCGCCTTGCACTTGCGATGGAATCGCGGGGCCGCACCCCGGACGGCTACGGCATCTGAATCCGCACGATCCGGCCTTTGCTCATGCGCCTCACTCCCAGGCGCACGTCGCCGCCGGCGCCCAGGAGTTTTTGAAACCCCTTGACATCCGGCACGGGCTGATCATTGACGTGCGTGATGACCTCAAAGGGCTTGAGCCCCGCCACCGAGGCGCGGCTTCCCGGCTCGATGCGGGAAATGACCACGCCCGGCTCGTCATCCGCGCGCTGGAAATAGCGTCGCACCTCATAGGTCAGGTCGCGCACCGTGAGGCCGAGGCCTTCGGCCTTGAACTTCGGCGCCGCGTCGAAGTGCGGCGGGCTCTGCTCCACCACGAACTCCCTGTGGAACACCCTTCCGTTGTCGAAAAACTCGGCCGTGAATCTCGTGCCGAAGCCCAGATCGGTCAGCGTTCGCGTGAGCTGGTTCTCCACGGGGGGCCAGGGCCGCGGAATGCGCTCATAGATCTGCTCGGGCACTTCCTCGAGCCGCTCCCACGGGAAGGCCCGGTCGGCAAAGCCGTGCGGCGTGATCTGCACCTCGACCGGCTGGGGTTCGTCGGCCATCATCAGCCGCAGCAGGATCTGTCCCGGCGCGATGCCGGCGCGGGCTGCGGGGCTGTTGGCATAGACATACGTGATCAGGGCGCCGGTCCGTCCGTCGCCGCACAGATGCGCCACCTTGTTGGCGCGGGCCAGCTCCGGCGTCATGGCCTGCAACTCCACGCCCAGCCACGCCAGACGGTTCTCCTGGTCTTCGGTCAAAGGCACGTTGTGCGGATCGGCCGATGCGGGCAGAGCGGCGATCGCCTCGAAGAGGTCGGCGGCCAGAGTCGCCGTCGTTTCCGGACTGCCGAGAAACTCATCGCTGGCGAATTTCCTTCGGCGGGCCACATGCAGCGACACCAGCCGGCCCTCGGAATCAAAGACGTAAGAGTTGGGCAGATCGCCGGCAACCTGGGGGTAGAGCCTGCCCTTCCAGCCCTGCACAAACCCCGCGATGCGGCATCGGTCGGCGTGGGCCGTACGCTGCTCGCCCTGGATGCGCACCTCGATCAGCGACAGCAGCCGGTCCCGCAGCTGCGGCGCGGAGGCGGGCGAAACCCTCAGCCCGCCATGCTCCACCGGGCCGTCGAGCTTCGCCACGAAGCAGCCGTATTCCCGCAGCGAGGCAACAAAGGTCGCTGCGACCGTCTTGCCGTCGGGCAGGTTCATGCGAATCCGCTCCAGCCGGGCGGTCTGCCGCGGACGCAAATGCGCCAGCACCAGCAACTTCCGCCCCTCCACCAGCAGGCCCTGAACCTCCTGCACCGTGGCCATCTCGCCGGGTTCCTCGAAATGGTCTTCCTTGCCCTCGCCAGCCTGGGGGCTGCGGAAATAGAGCGTCACGCGCGGCAGAGAGACGGCCGTGTCCTCCAGGAGCCGGTCCCATTGTTTGCGCAGGTCGCTCAACGGCACCCTGGGCCAGTCTTCCGGCGAGCCCTTCCATCCCTCGGCCGGAATGTGCTCGTTCATCGACAGCCCTACCGCCGTGCCGCGGCGGTCCACGAAAAGCGATGTGGGCGTCACAGCGATGAGCCGCCGGTCCCGACCGGTCAGCACGGCCGTCTCCATCGGCCGCACCTGCACCATCCACTGGCCGTCCACGATCTCCCGGGTGGCGGCAAAATAGGGCCCGGCAGCGGTTGGGTCGAACTTCAGCGGAGAAGCCTCCGCCAGTGGCTGCTCCAGTTCCAGGAAGATCGCGTCCTGGTCGCGCGCCCAGGCGATGACGCGTGCCGGCACCGTTTGCCTGCCGAGGCGCACGGCGATGGATTTGATGAACCGTTCATGCACCTGCGGATCGTTGGTCACGACAAGCCTCGGGCCGACGAGGCAGCCGCCCTGCTCCATCGGCCGCTGCTCCGCGATGAACTGGCTCATGTCGGCCGGGCCGGCCACTCCGCGCACGGCCGCGTAGGGCGCCTCGCCCTTGTCAAACTGCAGGGCGTATTCGACCACGACCATCGAAGCCAGAAGTTTCTGTCCGATGCCGGTCGCGTCGGCATTCTCGGCCCCGCGGGCGACCAACGGCAACAACAACAGCACCGCGCACGCATGCGCGGTCAGGCAGGTGCGTGTGTTCATGGGCAGTGGCCTCCGCTGGGCTATTCCTTGGCAAAATCCCGGGAGAAGTCCAGGACGATCTGTTTCATCAATCCGTTGCGCAGGACCACCATCACCATCCGGTGCCGCGTCTCCAGGTTCTTCAGCGCATCGCCGTGGATCTCCTTCACGTCATCCAGCGAGGTGATCTCGCGTCCATCGATCTTCAGGATGATGTCGCGGTTCTGCAGGCCGGCGGCGGCGGCATTGCCCGGATACTTCAGCCCGTGCACGAACACGCCCTGCTTGCGGCTGAAGAACAGGTCCGGCGTGTCGAACTGGTTGATCGACTTGACGGTCAGATCCCAGCGCGGGCAGTCGAGCAGGTCGCCCTCGACCTTGCCCTTGGCCGTAGGGACCATGGCAAGAGCCTGCTTCTTCTCCCCGCGAAGCACCTCGAAATCGGCCGGCTTGTCCTTGGGCAGCAGCGCCAGCATCAAGCGCACGGCCGGCAGATCCTCCTCGACCATCGCTGTGACCGGCCGGCCGTTGACTTTCAGGATGCGGTCACGCGGCTGGAAGCCGGCCTTCCGCGCCGGACTGTCGCTGTCGACGTCGGCAACGATCACGCCCTCCGTACCCTCGAAGTAGATGTTGCGGTGGAAGTCGCGGATGGGCTGCAGTTGCAGGCCCGTCCAGCTCCAGTCCACCTTCCCTCCCTGGCGAAGCTCGGGAAGCACCTGGGCGATCGTGTCGGCGGGAATCGCGAAGCCCATGTCGCCGCCCTGCAGCACACCTCGCGTGTTCAGACCGATGACCCGCCCTTCGGTATCGACCAGCGGCCCCCCGCTGTTTCCCGGGCTGATCGACGCGTCGGTCTGCAGCCACAGGCTGTACTCGCTGGCCTCCGGCAGAAACCGCCGCGTGCACGAGAGGATCCCCAGCGACACGGATCGACTCAGGCCCCACGGCGCGCCCATGGCCATCACAATGTCGCCTTCCTTGAGTCCGGCCGAGGTGCCCAGTTGCGCAAACGGAATGGGTTTCTCGTCTTTGCCGACCTTGAGCTTCACCAGCGCCAGGTCGGTGTCCTGGTCGCGGCCGACGACGCTGGCCTCAAAGGCCCGCCCATCGGCCAGCAGACACCGCACCTGCACGGCCTTGTCCACAACGTGGCAGTTCGTGATCAGCTCGCCCTCGGCCGAGATCAGCACGCCCGAACCGGAAACCTCCTGGGTGATCCTCCGGCCGCCGTCGTAATTCTCGGCCAGGCACTTGATGAACACCACGGCGGGAAACACCCTGTCCTTGGCGCCGCTAATGACCTGCCGCAGGTCCAGGCCGGATGCCTCCGGCAGGCGACCGGCCGCCACGGCCCCGGCCTGAAGGGCCAGGATGGCCGCCAGCGTGGATCGTAAAATGTGTTTCATGCGCAACGCCAGCATTCCTGATCCGCGGTTCCTCATGGCAATCTTCGCCGACTCGTCCGCTCGCGTCAATCGGCCGGCCGATTCGCTCTGCCGGCCGCCGCCGAGTATGATAGGGGCTGGTGCACCCGTAGCTCAGCTGGACAGAGCATCGGATTTCTAATCCGACGGTCGCAGGTTCGAATCCTGCCGGGTGCGTGAAAGGAATGGAGGGCGTGCAGTCATGGCGCTGGCGATCGTGGTGACGCTGGAGAGAGAACTGCCGGGCGCGTCGCAGGCCCACGCCAAGGCCGGATCCGGACGGGCCCTGGCGCGCGAGTCGGACCGGTTGGACACGGCCGCCCGCAGCCGCGGGGTTTCGCCGATCACCTCTCTGCTGTCGGAAAACCAGGAGGTGCTGCGGGCGCAGATGATCGCCCAGGGCTTTGACCCTTCGAAGATGCGCCTGCCGCCGGAGCTGTGGTACTCAGCCGCCGACGGGCTTAAGACCGTGCGTGCGCTGGCCGAGCACGTCACGGCCAACCTCAATGACTTCAAGCAGCCCAACCCGATCCTTCGCGACCTGAAGGCGTGCGAGGCGCTGCTGGCCGCGGCCGATGCGGCCGGCGTGAAGTTCCACTTTACCAGGACGGAGCTGTGATGACCCACGCCAGTCGCGTTCTTGCGTGCATGCTCATCGGCCTCGTTGCCGCGACGCTTTCCGCCGCGCCTCCGCCACAGGTCACGTTGCTTGGGAGCGACCCGGCCGCCACGCAGCCCGCGGCTCTGCCCACGACGCCCGGGCACCACAAGCTGCGGTTCACCGCCGTGGTCGATGGGCGGTATCGCGATGCCTCGGGCCAGATCGCCGCAAAGGCTGAACCCATCACGATGTCGTTCCTGCTGTATCTGCCGCGGACGTACGACCACAAGACCCCGCAGCCGATGCTGGTGTTCCTCAACGGCGCCGGCGAGTGCGGCAGCGACCTTTCGGCGATCTTCACCCACGGACCGTCCGCCGAACTGGAGCGTAACCAGGGATGGAAAGAGACCTTTCCGCTGATCGTCCTGTCGCCCCAGTGCCCCGGCGGCATGCGATGGGACTCGCCCTGCCTGAAAGAAGCCGTGGCGATGTGCGTCGCGGAGGTTTCGCGGCTCTGGCGCGTGGACAAGCAGCGGGTGTACATGACGGGGCTGTCGATGGGCGGCAAGGGCACGTGGCTGGTGGCCATGGAGGCCCCGCAGTTGTTTGCCGCCATCGCGCCCATCTCGGCTGTCGATGTGGAGGTCGCCCTGGCAGCCCAGCGCCTGCGAGGCGTGACGGTCTGGATCATCGTGGGGGCCAACGACGCCGGATTCACCGAGGGATCGCGCAGGATGGCGGCCGAGCTGACCCGCAACGGCATCGATACGATTCTGACCTCCGTGCCCGACTCCGGCCACGACACCTGGGGCCGCTACTACCCCAAGCGGCAGTTCTATGACTGGTTTTTGTTTCACCGCAAGGGCCAGCCGCCGGACAAGGCTCGTTTTGATGATCGCATGCTGCTGGCCATCGCCAACGCCCCCGCCGAGGATGCGGCGTTCCGCAAACGGCTGGAAGCCGACCTGCAGAAGTTCCTGCCCTGGTGGCACATCCCCAACTGCGGCCGCGACGCCCAGGCGGGGCTGTTGGCCGAGTGGAAGGGCCGGAAGAACGTGTTCGTGACCGCCCCGGTCACGCCCGAGATTCCCGCGATGCTGCAGATCACCCAGGAGGTCCCGCGCATGAAGCGCACGAGCCTGAAGATCACGGCCGGGCACCATCCCGACGGCCAGTGGAACCTGGTGGTCCGCGTGGACAGCAAGGTCGTGCTTACACGGGCCGTCGGCCCGGCCACCTCCAGTGCCGGATGGGTCGAGGCGACGGTTGATCTCACGCCCCATGCGGGACGCAAGATTCTGCTGGAACTGCTCAACGCCTCGGCGGGCAAGCCCAATGCCTTGGGCTACTGGGGCAGCATTGTCTTGGAAAGCAAGTGACCCGCCGTGCTCCGCCGAGGGGAGCTTCGTCGCAGTCGCACTGTCCGCCGCCCTGCCGGGTCGCGCTGGCCGACCGATCATCCCTGCAGCGATATGGTCGCTTCCATACGCTCGCTGGGGGCGGGCATTTCGAGCTTATTGGCGGCCGAGGCGGCCTTCTGCCGGCTGGTCTGCTCCATGAGCATGGCCCACGTCTCGCGCTGATAGCGCAACAGACTCAGTGCCTCATCCAGCGACTCGAGTTTATGTTCGACATTGGCCTCGATGAGCTTGCGATAGACGTAGTCATACAGGGCGCCGAGCCTGCTGCACAGGTCCTTGGCCAACTGCGGCTTTAAGGAGCAGGACAGCTCGGTGACGATCTTCTGCACGCGGGAGATGAGGTTGTAGCTCTGCTCGTACTTTTTCTCGATCAGGGCGGCCCGGGCCTGCTCGCAGAAGCGGATGGCCCCGTCGTAGAGCATCATCTGCAGCTGCTCGGCTGTCGCGGTGAAGACCTTGGTCCGCAGGTAGTTCTGTGCCAGTTGGGGGTTGGTGGCGCCCATGAACTGCCGCCGCGGCCTTCGGGCCGGCGCGCAGGCGAGATCGGCGCACCGCCACGGAACCGTTCGACGGCCTGCTGCATCTATCGGCCGGCGGGGCCGTGACGGTTGAGTCCAGCGGCCGCCCGACGCTCCGATGCTGTTTGAGCGATGGGCGGTGCTGGGGACGACGGTCGAGGCAAGTGTGCATCATCAAACTGGCGGTCTGGGCAACCGGAAACCGGAAATTTATGTTTTTTTCCTGTACCTTGACTGTTGCTTTGAGCCGATTACAATAACAGCAGATCGCGGGGTAGAGCAGCCTGGTAGCTCGTCGGGCTCATAACCCGGAGGTCGAGGGTTCGAATCCCTCCCCCGCTATTTGATTACCACACGACCGTCCCTCGGGGCGGTCGTGTTGCTTTTCGGGGCACAGGAACGGCCAGAGGTCGTCGGCAAGCTCCATCTCGCCGCGCTTCGTCGATGGCCAGAGCGTGATCCGGTCCACGTAGCTTCCGAGCACCCGCCGGGTCTCATCGTCCCGCCGGCCCTCCAGGGCGTCGGCAAGGCCGGCCAGTTGCCGCTCGGCCCAGCGGCGGATTTCTCCCTCGTCCCGCCCGTGGCCGGCCAGCTTCGCCGCGGCAAGCTCCTGCTCCAGATGCTCCTTGCGAAGCCGAAGCTACGTCAGCCGGTCGTTGAGCAGGGCCAGGTTCGCCGGGTCGATGCTCGCCGTCAGCGCCGCGACCGTCTCGCGGACCTTGGCAAGCTCGCCTTCGATCCGCTCGACCTCGCCGGCCGAGCCGTCCTCGCCCATCAGCGTCGCCACGATCCGGTCCAGGGCGTAGCTCGTCCCGCCGGCGTCGCCCATCACCAGCCACTCCAGCTTGCCGAGCACCCATCCCTCAAGCTCCTCGGCTCGCACGTGCGCCGGCGTCGGGCAGATCAGTTTGCCGTGGCTTCGCCGGCCGGCGCAGGTGTAGTAGTTCGTGACCACCGGGGCGCGGCCGTCGATCCGCCCCTTCTTCTTCGGCTCGCCCCAATACCTGTGGCCGCAGTCGCCGCACTGGAGCACGCCGGTCAACAGCCAGCACCGGTTGCGGTGGCCGATCCCGCCCCGCGCCGCCGGGCGCTTGCTCACCTGCACCTGCGCCTTCTGCCACGTTGCCCGGTCCACGATGGCCGGCACGGCGTCGGGGATCACGATCCAGTCTTCGCGGCGCGTCAGCGTCACCCGCGCCGACTCCTGCGACGGCCGCATCTTGTCGGCCCGCCCCTCCCGCACGGCGTAGAACTTCGCTTCCGTCCTTCGGTTCCACACCAGATCGCCCTGGTAGACCGGATTGGCCAGAAGCGACTTGATCGTGGTGAAGCTCCAGAAGTCCTTGCGGGGGCTGGGCACGCCGCGGCGGTTCAGTTCGTCGGCGATGCTCTTGTAGCCCATCCCGTCGGTGAACAGGCCGAAGATGTCCCGCACCGTCTGCACCCGCTCGGGCGTCGAGAGCACCAGCCGGGCCTTGCACTCCTTGCCCGGCTTGGAAAGCTCCTGCCCCTTGGCGTACCTGGCCTGAAGCTGGCCGTCGCGCGCGACGTCGGTTCACGGAGGCTGGGCGGTTGGTCCCGTACTTGGCCCAACGGTCATCGTGACGGGGCCATAGCGCCCGCATCATCAGGATCGGCTGCACACTCCTCCCCTGCCAACCCGCCGCGTCCGCTGCATCGCGCGAGCCACCGCCAGTCCATGAAGCCGCCACCCAAAGTCCCGGATCATCCAGCCCTGCTGACGGCACACCGAGCATCCGGCAAATACGCTGCGCCGCTTGGGACTGCACCTTCCGGCCGGGCTGGAGATGATCAAAATGCGATAAGGGCTTTGAGCCAAATCGGCCCCGGCGGTGTCGCCATGGCCGATCGGGTCATTCAACTGAAGGCGGCCCGCGGGGAACCAGCCCTACCGATTCGCGGTGCCGACCCATCCCAGCTCAAGGAGCCTGGCATGGATCGCGCGGGCATAGATCATCTCTCCGCGCGGACGCAGGTGAACGCCATCGACGTCGTCCACCAGCTGTGCCGCTCCGTGCGCCTGGGCCGCCTGTTTCATCGGCGGGCCCATGTCCAGCAGCGCCGCCCCGGCCGCGGCCGCCGCCTCGGCGATCTGCGGGTTCTTGGCAGCCAGGTGGTCCCACGCCTTGCCTGCTTCCTTGGCCTTGATCGACGGGATCGCCATCGCCGGGTGGTATTGCAGCATCAGCGTCCTGATCTTCGCCTCCTTCAGCCGCAGAGCGATCTGCTTCAGGTTCTCGCCCGTGAGCTTGCGGGCCTCATCGGTGTCCTGCTTGTCGTTGCCGCCGATCAGCACCACTGCGATATCCGGGTGATGGTCGATCACATCCTTCTGCAGCCGCGCCACCGCCCCGGGGATCTGCTGGTTGGGCTTGGGATAAGTCGTGTCGCCGGCCCAGCCGCTGTTGATCACCTGTACGCCCCCCTCGCCCAGGCGCGCCTCCAGCATCAACTGCAGCAGATCGGCGTACTTCAGATACTGTGCCTGGTAGGCCTTGCCCGGCTGCTCGCCCGTAATGCTGTCGCCGAAGCACACGATCTTGAGGGCCGGCCGAGTGGCCGGCTCGGCCGACGCAAGCGCGGCCATCGCCAACACCACGACCGCCACAACTCGCCACATGGCACGCTACTCCTTCGCCCACTTGGGCCAGATGTACTGGGGCATCTCGTACTTGCGCCCAACACGCGGATCCGCTAGCGGCCCGACACGCACGCCGAATCGCTTCAGCAGATCGTCGGCCGACACGCGGTAGGTGTGCTGGGATTCGATCGACGCGGCCGCGTCCTTGCCCAGGATCGGCGTCGCCTTCACACCGTCCGGCACCGCCCCACCACTGAACGCAAACCACACGCCCCGGCCGTTGCCGCTGTACGGCAGCCACAGCACGCCCGTTTCGCCGTCCAGTGTGTACGGCCGCCGCATATCCGGCAGCGCCGCCAGGTACTCATGCGCCAGCCGCCTGAAGCTCGGGATCACGCTGACCTGGTGATCGGGCGCCAGCCACCCCTTGTTGGCCATGATACGGAAGCACAGCCGGTCCAGATCCTCGGGCTTGTAGGCCTTCTGCGACTCGCCGCGCAGCCACTTCCACACATGGGCGAAATACCAGTAGTCCGCCTCCCACCCCGGCACTTCGATGCTGCAGCTCATCCCGGGAAACGCGTGGCTCTCGGCCATCCATCCGACGCCCTCTCGGCTCCACCTGGCAACCTGCTCCCAGTACGCCCGCTGCATGGAGTTGCCCCGGCTGCCATCGGCCGCTCCGCCGGCCCAGTCCAGCTGGCTCATAAACAGGTTCTGGAAACTGTCCACCCAGAACCCCTGATAGCCATAGTCCTTGAACAGCGATTCGAGCTGTCCCAGGTACACCTCGCGAAAACGCGCATTGAGGAAGTTGCCCTTGATGTGCTGCGGCTCATAGCCCGGGCCGACCTTGTCCGTCGGCGTATTGAGGCTCCAGAACTTCGCCTCATCGCCCACCTTCTTCGCAAACGGCGCATCCTTCCAGATCGTCTGCCCCAGCCACGGGTAATACGCCACGCCGCGCTTGGCGCAGGCTTTCGTGAACGCCTTCCACGGCTCCTCCATGTCCTTCGTCGGCCACCAGTCGTAGATGCTGCACACGCCCCCGCCGGTCTTGGGAGGCGTGCCCGGGTCGCCCTTGGGACCTTGATACCGGCCGTTCACCCAGCCGGGGTTGTGCACCGCAATGATCCGCACGCCCGCGTCGGCATACTGGTCCACGCCCGACCTGGCCAGCCCCGTGTACGCACTCGCCCAGCCGCCGTCGTACAGCAACCCCACGCCCGGCAGCGGCTCGAACTGCACCAGACCTAGTTCGGCCGACACCATGTCGCGCACGTGCTGATCCACCTCCTGCCACCGCGTGCGAAGCTCGTGCACGGCCAGCGGCTTGTCCCCCGCGACCATCGCAACATACACCTGCGCCTGCGTCTCGTGCCTGTCCGTCAGCGCGAAGAGCTCCTCGTCGGTCTGCGATAGAAACCTGTCGCCGGGCATGACCTCGCTCAACGCACGAAGGTTGCCCTGCTTCTCGTAGAAGCTCGCCAGCGCTGCGTGCGGCCGGTACTGGAAATCGACAAACCCATGCCCCGCCCCGCGGGCCATCCGGCAGATCCACGCGCCCACCCGGTGCTTCAAGGCATAGCCCCGGTCGTTGATCGCCGTGCTGGCCGGCACCGCCGGCGAGACCACCGGCGTGTCCTTCACCGCCCCGGGCATGGTCTCGGTCGTCGTCCATGCCTCTTTCACCCGGCCGTTGTCGTCGGCCGTGAACTTCTGCTCGATTCGCCCGAGGCCACGGTATCGCAGGTTCACCACCGTCAGCCCGTCGGCCGAGCCGTCCAGTTCCCACGTGCCCAGTTGGCGAATGGCGTTCACCTGTTTGCCATCGGCCAGCGCGAATCGATACCGCTGCCTCCACCCGCGCCATTCCCAGCCGGCGATGTTCATCGTCTGCGGCTCTATGATCCACGTCAGCGTGCCGGCCGGCTTGAGCATGTCCTTCAGGTCCGCCGCGAGTTTCTTGACGGCCTCGACACCGCAGATCTCCTCCGGTTGGCGCATCATCGCAAAGCGGTAGTAGTCGCGGTGGATGTCGGCCGCGTACACGAACACGGCTCGATACGCCCGCTCGTCGGTCGTGCCCAGCAGTTCCGTCTCGATCAGCGCCTTGCCGTCGTCGACGCCAGCACTCTTGAACCGCAGCAGCGGCCAGATCATCCGCCCTTCGCCGAACTCCTGGGCTAGGATCGGCCTCTGCACGGTGTCGCGGCTCTTCAACTGCACCCCGCCCACCGACGCCTGGTTCAGCCCCAGAAGAAGATCCCCATCGAGCAGGAATGTCAGCTTCACATCCTGGCCGATGGACACCTCGAGACGGTCGCCCAGCCGCTGGGTCTGGAGGGGCGGGGCTGCCACAGCCGCCGCCGCACCGACGAATACCGTCAAGATGGCCGCCAGATGCGGGTTGTTCATGCGCGCCAGTGTACGTGGCCCGTTGCGTCGCGGCAAAGCGGCCACTTGGACGCCGGCCCCGGCCCGATTACGATTCCCGCCGTGAGATTGGGCCTGTACAGGGTGGCGGCGTTGGTGCTGCTGGCGACGGCCGTCGGCTGCGCCGAACAGAAGCGCGTGTACCAGGTGGACGTGTTCAACTACACCCCCAGCCTGATCTGCATCGGGCTGGTCAAGACCGGCAGCGACCCCGAGGCCGGCTGGCAATCGCCCGAGGATGTGGCCTTGCGCGTGCCGCAAATGATGGACCGGCACTGGGGCACGATCGTCGAGCCGGGCAAGTCGGCCTCGATCGGCCCGGTTCGCGGACGATTCAAGCCCAAGGGCGAGGCATATCTGCGCGTGTACCAGGGCGACCCGATCATCGAGGACCTGCTGACCTACAGCCGCGGCTCGCCGCAGCGGCTGGATTTGTGGCTTGAGCCGGGCGTCCGCAGCGCCTTCATCGTCAACGAGCGCGCCGGCCGGCTCGATGCCGTGCCCCTGCGCGTGCCCCCGGAACTGAGCCAATAGACCCATGCCCCACGAGGATCACGAGCAGTCGGCTCGCACTCTGGCCGCACGCTGTGCGGTGGTGACCCTCTCGGACACGCGCACCCAAGCCACCGACACCAGCGGCCGGCGCATCGCCGATCTGCTCCAGGCCGACGGGCACACCATCGCCTTCTACCGCGTCATCCGCGATGAGCCGGCCGAGTTGGCCGCGCTGCTGGACGACCTGCTTTCCCGGCCGGACATCGACGCGATCCTGACCACCGGCGGCACCGGCATCGGCCGGCGCGACAGCACCATCCCCGTCGTCCGCCAGCGCCTGGACACGGTCCTCGACGGTTTTGGCGAGCTGTTCCGCAGCCTCAGCTACCAGGAAATCGGCCCGGCCGCGATGATGAGCCGAGCCATTGGGGGCATCGCCCGGGGCAAGCTGCTGCTGGCCATGCCCGGCTCGACGGCCGCCGTGGAACTGGCGATGACGAAGCTCATTGTGCCGCAGTTGAGACATCTGCTGTGGGAACTGCGCAGGTAGCCACCGCCTGTCGGCGGCCGCGAATCGGCAAACCCCCGCCGCCCCCCAGGCGCTGCCCGGTTTGCCGGTTTGCTAGGGCCGCTCGACCCTGACCGTCTGCTCCACCGGTTTGGCGGTCTTGACCTTTGGCTCCACGCCGCTGCCGAACTGCCACGCCACCACTTTCACGTCGATCGGGAACTTCGCTCGCGCGGGGATCTCGGCCAGTTGCAGTTTGCCATCCACGATCTCGGCCGGGCCGTGGGCCACGTAATACTCCACCTTCAAGCCGGCGTCGCTGGTGGCCTTCAGTTCCACCGGTGGGCTGTTGGCCTTGAGCGGGCCGATGGGTGCAAAGGTGATGGTCTGATCCCTTCCGCTGGTCAGGCCTTTGAAGCCGCGATTGAACATCCCCACCTGCTCGGTGTAGCGGTATTCGTCGTCCCCGACGCTGTAGGCCATGAAAGTCACCCTGCCGCCATCGTCGGCCGGGGCCAGGGCGTCGAACCTCATCCGCAGGAGATTCGGCCCGACCGCTTCAATGGGGCCGCCCACTTTCTTGACCAGAATCGGCGCTTTGGAGTGGCCCGCCGGCTGGCCCTCCTGCGCCCAACGCGGTCCGATGGGCTTACCCTGGCTGTCGCGGATCGTCTTGGGATAGGTGTCGGCATAGACGGGATGAACCTCGACAGTCGCACCGTCCCCGACCCATTTGAGATTGGTGTGGTAATAGCGTGTGCCGGCATCGACCCAGACCGCATCGTTCCAGCGGATAAACTGGTCCTTGCGGTCCATGCCCGTGTGATATGCGACAGTCGCTTCGGCCAGCTCGCGGTCCATGTGCCAGTTGGCGCGGGTCTTGTCCCCCGCATATGCCCCGTACGCCGCGGCCGGGTGCTGCGGCTTCTTGATGGCCAAATCCGTGACCCATCCACTTTGCGGTTCCATCTTCAGCAGCTCCGGCGGCGTGGGCGAGTCCGCAGGCCATTGTTTGGGAATGCGATATTGTGCGGCCTTGCGGATGAACAAAGCCAGGTATGCGGCGTTGCGCTGGGACCAGGCGAAATGGCCGGCGCCCGGCTCAACCACCAGGCTGGCCAGGCGCCGCTCGTCGGCCGCACGGTAGTCGGCCAGGCCGTCGCGCGCGCCCTCCCAGGCGCCTTCGCGGCCGTTCTCATCGCGCATCAGCCCGCCGAACTCGTCAAACTGCCCCACCATCATCAGCGTTGGGATGCCCGCCGGCACCGGCTCGCCCTGCATCCACGGCACGCCGCCGCGGTATTGCATCAACCCGAAACAGCGGGCCGCGTAGTCCACCGCGCACTTCTTGGCCTGCGGCCCGCCGGCCGAGTGTCCGATGAAGAACATCGGCGCCACCGACAGCTCGCGATACCCCGACAGCGCGCCCAGCTCATCCAGCAGCTTCTGCAGGTCCGCGGCGCCCAGTCCGCACTTGAGGAACACGATCGCCAGCTGCTGATCGGCACACGCCGCGCGGATCTGCGGGTCCTGCACGGCCTCTCGCTCGGCGAGGGTCATGCCCGCCAGGATCACGCCGCGTATCTGCGCGGCCTGCGGCGGGATCCACAGGAACGCCGCGCTGGCGCCCTTCTCGGTAGCGACGGGAACGCTATACTGGAAAACCGCTCCCCGAGCCGTTACCGCACCGAGGCACCATAGCACGGTCAGACCAACGAGGGCTCGCGGTGGGGCAAAGGACATGGAAGAGTTTGTAATGCGGCCCCCCGCCGGCCGCAAGGCTCCTGGCGAATCAACGCCAAGCCGAGAGCGTCGGTAGCAGACACGGAGGTTCGGGCCGCGCTCATGAAGCACATGCCGCCGGTTCAACGCCTGACTTGCGTGATCGTCTGCGCCCTGGTGGGGGCCGCGGGCATGGTCCGGGGACAGGACACGGGCACCACCAGTGCCGCCCGGCTCATGCGCGCCGGGCAATATTCCGACGCCGTGCGGGTCCTTCAGGAGCAGATCAGAGGAAAGACCGACGCCCAGGCCGCCCGGCACTACCTCATGCTCGGCGAGTCGTACTACATGATGCGCGACTACGAGCAGGCCCGCACCTGGTTGATCAAGGCCCAGCACTACCTGTCCGACGCCGATGACAAGACCATAGCCGAGTACCGCCTGGCATGCGTGGCATATCGTCTGGGCGATCATGCGGCTGCCTTGCAGCGCATCGACAACTTCTGCACCGACCACCCCAACGACCCGCGCGTCGGCAAGCTGCTGGGCTACCGCATGCTCATTGTGTCTTCCCGCGGGAGGGCCGCCCAGACCGAGCTGGAGAACCTGCACCAGCGGATCCAGCAGAACCTGGACCGCTATGACGCTCTGACCGGCATGGAGGCCGACGAGATTCTCTGCGACTTCTATCGTCGCACCGGCCAGGCTGAGAAGGCCGAGGCGCTTTACACCCGAATTGTCCACGGCTTCGGCAAGGTGATCTCCGAGCGTCAGCGCGCCCGCCAGCCGGTCCCGGCCTCGATGGAGAAGACCCACGACAACGCCGCCCTGCAACTGGGCATCATGGCCCTGGAGCGCAAGAACGCCGCCGAGGCAGCCAAGTGGCTGGCAGTGGTGAGTTACGACCCGGACCTCAAGGCGCGTGCCCGGCTGCTGCTGGCAAAGGTCGCCTTTGAAAAGCAGGACTACAAGGCCGCCCTCGGCTACGCCGGCGAGATGATCGACGTGGTGCCCGACGGGCCGCTCAAGAGCGACATGTACCTGGTCCTGGGCCTGAGCGAGCGGGCGCGGCCCGACGGCAGCGCCGGCAAGGTGGAGGAGTACCTGCGCAAAGTGGACCGCCAGACCAGGGGTTTCGCCCAGGCGCAACTGGTGCTCGGCGACATCTACCGCGAGAAGGGCCTGGGCCGCAAGGCGATGGAGTGCTATCGAAACGCCGCGGAGTCGCCCGACCACGCCGCGGGGGCGCTGCTGGGGATGGCGTGCATCGCTGTCGAAGAAGCGGGCAGGGAGACCGCGGAGCCGCGGGCGACCGAACTCAACCGCGAGGCCGCCAGGTTGCTCGGCCAGCTCATGGAGCGGTATCCCCTCTCGCCCCAGGCCAGGGAGGCCCGTCCGATTATCGACGCCCTGGCGGCCAGGGGCGTGGACGTGGGCGCGGCCCGCAGCGCCGACGACCTGGTCAAGGGGTGGCTGCGCACGGCCGCGCAGAAACGCGGCACCGAGGAAGGCGCCCAGGCGCTGGTCAGTCTGATGCGTCACCATTTCAAGAGCACGACCGACGAAAAGACCGGCCGGTATATCAAGTCCCCCGACTATGCGGCCTGCGCCGAGGCGTGCGACCAGCTCCTGGATGAGAAGGTGTACGGATCGCTGCCCGAGACGGTGTGGAAGCCGCTGCGGGCCGAGGCGCTATACCATCGCGGCATGTGCGAGCTGGCCAGCGTGGGGACGGCGGCGAAGAGGCCCGGAGAGGCCGCCCCCGTGTACATGAAAAACGCCAGCGCTGCCTCCGCCGCGCAGTTCCTCGCCAAGGCCAGGGGCTTGGTCGATGCCCGCCAGCTGGACCTGGTCAAGGGCATCGAGCTGGGACTGCTGGAGGCGCTTTTCAAGTCCGACAAGCCCGAGGACCGCCAGGCCGCCCAGTCGCGTTTCGCGCAACTGGAGGCCGACTACGGCACCGACCCGCGCTTCCAGAAGATGGCGCTGGAACTGGCCGACTGGTACCGCGACCAGGGGCTGTGGGCGGAGGCGGCCAGGCAGTATGCCGGCGTGGCCGAACGCTCGCGCGACCTGAAGGAAGACGACCTGATGCGGCTGCTCTACACGGCCGGGACGCTCTACAGCAAGGCGGCCTACGAAGCGCAGACCAAGCCGGGCGGGGCGGGGTATTGTGTGTACGTGTACCCGAAGGAAACGCTGAGACTGGGCGAGGATGCACTCACCGGCTACGGGCCGATGAGCAAGGGCGGGGAGGTCGCCTGGCCGAACGACGGCAAGAACATCACCGCGCGGGAGGCTTTGACGGCCCTCTCCAAGGCGTCGGGGATTCCGTTCGTATGGTCCAGCGCCAAAGGCCCGGGCAGCGTGAACGCCTACCTGAGCGAGAAGCGCCTGGACCTTCCCCCGGGGCCCGTGAAGCCGGCCGATGCGCTGGCGATGATCCTGGACCTCAAGCGATTCCGGCTGGACTACGACATCGGCCTTTGTGACGGCGCGCCGACGATCCCGCCGCCGGCAAGCGACGACCCGGACGCCGCGCCCGTCCGCGTGATCGAGATTCTGCCGATGGGCTCAGTGCGTTATGCGCCGCTGGGCCGCCTCTACGGGTCATGGGAAAGCGTGCACCGCGGCCGCGCCGCGATGTTGTACAACGTGATCCAGCGCGTGGAGCAAGTCACCGGGATGCGAGTGATCTGGGCCGAGGGACTGGACCAGCAGGCCAAACTGGCCTTTGAGTACCGCCAGCCGCCGATCACCGGCTCGCAGGCCACCTGCGCCCAGGTCCTGGAAGCGGCCCTGGAGCCGGCCGGCCTGCGCTGGCGAATCATGCGGCGCGAAGCCTGGGCCGACCTGTACGAGTCGGCCAAGGACTGCTTCAACAAGGTCCGCAAGATCAACCCCACCAGCCGGTACGGCGAAAAAGCGTTGTTCGCGGTGGCCCTGAACTTCTACAACCAGAAGGAGTACCAGAAGATGAAGCTGGTGCTCCGCGAGTACCTGAAGGTCTTTGATCGCCCCGACAACGAGTTTCACCACGAGGCGTGCTACTGGGTCGGCTGGGCCCTGGAGCATGAGCGCAAGTATCGCGAGGCGTGCGGATACTACGCGCGGGCGGCCGAGGAAGTGGTCGTCGTCATCCGGCCGGCCCAGGGCGTGACGCAGACGCGGCAGGAGGCCTGGAGGCTGCTGAGCGAGGATTCCCGCTCGGCCCTGGCCGAGCGCGTCAGCGGCAGGTTCGACGATGCGTCGCTGGCCGATGTGGCCGCGTTCATCCAGGCCAACACGCGCCTGGGCGTGCGGATCGATGCGTCGGCCGCTGCGGTGGGCGGGCCGGTCAAGCGGGAGGCCTTCAAGGGCGTGGCGGCGATGGATGTGCTGTGGGATGTGCTTTCCGAGCGCGGGCTGGCGATCCGCGTGGAGAACGTCAACCCGAAGGTGGCCGAGAAGGCCTACTTCCGTCTGGCCAGCGTGTACCGCAAGGACAACCTCATGGAACAGGCGCTGGAAAACTGCCACCTTCTGCTGGACCGCTACCCGCAGACCCAGCGCCTGCGCGACACGAAGACGCTTATGCTCGATGTGTACCGCGGCCTGCGCGACTATGGCAAGGTGCTGGCCACGCTCCAGGACCTGAAGGACACCGCCTCGGACGAGCGGGAGCGGCAGCGACTGGACATGGAGATCGCGTGGATCTTCTTCGACATGGCCGAATACGCCCGGGCGGCCGAGGCGTTTGGCGCCGGGATGCAGCGCACGGGCGGCCAGGAGGCGCTGGCCATGCGCGACGGCTACGCGCGCTCGCTCTGGCGGCTGGGAAAACTGGAAGAGGCGCAAAAGCAGTACGAGGCGCTGGCCGGGGCCGACGCCGGCCCGTTGCGGACTTTCGCGTACCGCCTCACCGATTTCTATCTGCGATTCGAGCTGGGCAAGGTCTCGGAGCGGGAGTTCCCCGAGGATGCCCTGCGGTACATCCAGAAATACGAGGAGCTTTCCGACGAGCAACGCTCGCGACTTACAGCCGGCGACTTGGCCAAGGCCACATGGGTCTATTACATCCAGGGGCTTATCGACCTCAGGAAGCAGCGGACCCAGCAGGCGCTGGAGCGATTGGCCGCCGTGACCAACTCCCCCGACGAGACCATCGCGGCGGATGCCGGATACCAGATCGGCATGGTGCACTTGCGGGCCGGCCGGTACAAGGAGGCGCGCCAGGCGTTTGAATACCTGCTGTTTGCCACGCGCTCGTCCGAGTCGGCCGTGCGGGCGACCTATGCCCTGGGGCAGTGCCTGGAGCAGCTGGGCCAGCCCGGCGGCGCGCTGGAGCGGTACCGGCAGATCGTTCAGCGCTATCCGCTTTCGCCGTACGTGGGCCAGGTGAAGAGCAATCCGCTCTACGCGCAGGGCGCAGCAACGCAGCCGTGACGAGGCTGGGCAGGGACAGACAGACATGCTGAAGCGACTTGGGAACATCGCGGCGATCGTCCTGCTGGCCGGCACGTGCGCACTGGCCCAGACCCCCGAGGACCTGCTCCGCCAGGCCCAGACGCTTGAGAAGGAGGGAAAAACCCAGAAGGCCATCGAGACCTACCAGGCCTTCCTCAAGCAGTTCCCCGACCACACCCAGGCCGCCGACGCCGGCTATCGCCTGGCGCGATGCTACGACGACCAGGGGCTGGTGGACGAGACCATCGCGCAGCTCAAGGCCGTGCTGGCGCATGACCGCAAGACCTTCCGCAACCGCGCCGACGCCCAGTTCATGCTGGGGAAACTCTATGGTTCGCTCAAGGACCACGCCAATGCCGTCGCCGCGCTGGAAACGCTGCTGTCCGAAGGTGCAGGGCTCTACGAAGACGAAGCCCTGAACCTGCTGGGCGGGCATTACGCGGCGATGCAGAAATACGATGAGGCCGCCGCCAAGTTCAACATCCTCAAACTCCGCCGCGACTCGCCCTTCGCGCAGCAGGCCGCTTACAAACTGGCCGTGTTGTGGCTCAAGGCGGGTAAGATCGAACTGGCCATCGATGCAGCGCAGGACCTGGCCGGCAACTTTCCGGCCCATCCGCAGATTCCCGAGCTCCTCCTGCGGCTGGCCGATGCCTATCGCGCAAAGGGTCAGTTCGACAAGACCATCTCCATCTGCGAGCAGCTCAAGAGCCGCTACCCCAGGAGCATCGAGACGCTGGCCGGCAGCTATCTGCTGGGCCTCTGCTATCGAGACCGCAAGGAGTTCGACAAGGCCGTCGCGGTGCTGGACCAGGTCGGCAGGGTCAAGGAGTTCCAGGGCCGCGGGCTGGCGGCCGATGCGCTGCTGGCGGCGGCTGAGATCTACTTTGCCGACACGCCCGACCTGCCCAAGGCGATGCAGCGGTACGAGGAGGCCGCCCGGCTGGCCCGCGAGAGCGACAGCGACCGCAAGAACGCCGTCCTGGAGCAATGCTACTTCCGCTTGGCGGAATATCACTTCGCCCGCAAGCAGTACAGCGTCGCGCTGGAGTATTACCTGCTGCTGCGAAACGTCGGCACCAACGTCAACATCACCGGGCGGATTCTGCAGTGTCAGGCCGAGCTGAAGGGCGCCGCAGCCCCCGCGGACACGAACCTCACCTCCGCCGATGTGGACGCCATCCGCAAGCGCATCGCCGACCATCCGGGGACCGCCATCGCCCTGGAGGCCGAGGTGTTCCTGCTGGACCGGAAGCTGGCCGAGACGCTCCGCAATCGCGGCAACGCCGCGGCGCTGGCGGCCGAGTACCGCAAGCTGCTCACATCGTACAAGAAGGACGTGCTGCAACAGGACAATCTCGAGGCGTACATCTGGGCGCAGACAGGCACCTGCCACATGAACGGCACCGCCAGGGAGGACATGGTCCATGCCATCGCGGCGTTCGAGAAGCTGCTGGCCCTGGGCCCGCCCGAGCAGAACCCGTATGCCACCGGCGCCCTGGAAGGCATCGCCCTCGCGGCCGAGCGCATGGGCGACAAGCCGCGGGCGATGAAGGCCTATTACGATCTGCTGGCGCTGGCCGGCGGAAAACTCGACGCCAACAAAGCCGACAAGGACGCCGAAAAGCGCACGCTGGAGTATCTCAAGAGCATCGTCACGCGATGCGACTCCGACGACCTGATCCTCAAGTCCATCGCCCTTTGCAACCAGACCATCGAACAGCGCGGGCCGCTGTCGGATCTGTCCCGCGAGGCCCGTTACTACCTGGGCGACCTGCACTATCTCCGCAAGGACTACTCCTCCGCGGCGGCGGCCTATAAGGACTTCATCCGCATTTACGGACCCAAACAGGATGCCGAGGGCAACCTCGCCGGCGGCCCCTGGAAACCGCCGGCGGCCGATGCGCAGGTGCAGCAGCTGTTCGAGGCGGCCATCCGGGTGGCGCACTGCTGGTACATGCAGCACAATCATCGCGAGATGCTGCGCGCCTATGAATGGATCGTCCGGAACTTCCCCAACGACAACCCCCATGTCGCCGAAGCGCAGTATTACCTGGCATTGGAACTCGGCAAGAGCGGCGATGGGGAATCGCGCCGCAGGATGGCCGATGCGCTCTGGGCCAACGTCGTCAACCCCTCGCAGGACTTTGAGGGCAGCACGTTCCGCAAGTCGTTCCACCCGTGGGTGCGCCTGCCCGAGAGCGACCCGTCCAATGCCGTGGCGTACGTGAAGAATGCCATCCTGCGGGCCGGCCAGACCTATGGCGAGATCAACGAGCACGAACTGGCAGCGCGGATGTTCGAGCAATACCTGGCGCTGTTCGGCGGCGGCGAGAAGCGCGGCGACGGCGGCCGCCGCGGCTACCGCTCCACCGACGATGAACAGTTGTGCATCGCCCGCTATGCCCTGGGCCGCGAGTACATCGCCCTGGGACGCATCGGCCGAATGATCGAGGTCTATCGGCCCTACCTCTCCGGCCAGCGCGACGACCGGTTCCGCGTCTCGGCGCTGAAACTCATGGGATTCCACGCCGGCAAGATGAAGATGTGGGCCGAGGCCGTGGACGCCTACGCCACGCTTCTGGACGAATACGGGCCGGCACCCGTGGACGCCAGGGGCAACCCCATGCCCGTGCCGCTCGGCCAGCGCCTGCGCGCCGGCAACCGCAACTGGGACGGCATGCGGCTGCCCGCGCCCAGGGGCCTGGATCTGGGCGAGATCCGCTATGCCCTGGGATTCCTCTACTGGAAGCAGGAGGAGTTCGGCCGCTGCGCAATGGTGCTCGAGCCATTCGCCGCCGATCAGATGCTGGCCGGCAACAAGCACCGGCCCACGGCCCTGTTCATGGCCGGCCAGAGCGCTCTGCGGCTGCATGACTACGAGTCGGCCGCAAGGTTGCTGGGCCGGCTGGTGAGGGATTACCCGCGGTTCGAGGCGATCGAGGAGGCCTACGAATACGCGGCCCGCAGCTACGCCGCGACGAAGCAGTGGGATGAGGCCGACCTGATCTGCCGCAAGTTCGTGGCCGAGTGGCCCAACAGCGGCCGGCGCCCCAGGATCGACCTGTACGGCGCCTTGGCGGCGATAGGCAAGGGCCGGGCAGGCGCGGGCATGGCCCAGCTCAAGGCCCTGGCCGAGAGCGACGCCGATCAGGATGTCAAGGCCGACGCGCTGTATCACCTGGGCAGTCGGCTGGCCGCCGAGGGCAGGGATGCCGAGGCGCTGGCGATCCTTCGACGCAGCATCGCCATGCTGCCGCGGGAATACTCGTGCCTGGCGGCCGGCAAATGCGCTGCGAAACTGAAGGACTGGCCGGCGGCCCGCGAGATGCTGGACCGGGCAGCGCGCGATTTTCCGCGGGGGGATCCGACGTTCGTCAACGAGGCAAAACAGCTCCTGCCGACGGTTCTCAAGGAGCTGGCCAAGAGCAGATAGCGGAGGTGTTCCATGCGATGGCACGCGATGTTGTGGATGGCAGGCATGATCGGGCTGCTGGCGGCGGCCGTTGGGGCCCAACCTGCCGAGGAGCGGATGTTCGAGTCGATCCTGAAGGATGAGGTCGCCGCCGACGAGCAGCGGCAGCCCGCTCCCGAGGATGAACTGGAAGAGGGCGACCGCAAGCGCTTCACGGTCAAGACCGAGAACGACATCACCGCCCTGCGCGTGGGCGATATCTACAAGAGCGGCGGGAGCGTCTTCGAGATCGACTCGATCGAGGCCCAGGGCAGCGCCGGCGGCAAGTTCGTCGTCAAGCGCACCCGCGGCAGCCTCGACCCCGACCGCAAGTATTACTTCATGGCGACCAGGGACAAGGACCGCAGCCGCACGCCGCCCCGCGTGATCCTCGCCAAGACATCGCTGCTGGATCTTTACATCATGGGCGGGCCGTTCCTTCACCCGATCGCGCTGCTGGGCCTGGCGACGCTCGTGCTGGCGGCCAACAGCGTGTGGATCTACCGCCGGGCGCGGCAGATGCCCGCGGCGTTCGTCGAGCAGGCCCGGAAATACCTGCGCAGGGGCCAGCTGCGCAAGTTCGAGGAACTGGCCCTCAAGACGCGCGGACTGTTCCCGACCGTCTGCCGCGCGATTGCCGACCGCTTCGACGTCTCCACCGCCGAGGACATCGCCCATCGCGTGCAGATCGCGGCCGCCGGCGAGATCAACCGCCTTCGCATCCCGGTGAAGGCCATGAACCTGATCGCCGTGGCCGCCCCGCTGTTGGGCCTGCTGGGGACGATCGTGGGGATGGTCATCGTGTTCGAGGCGGTGGCCGGCTCGACCGGCGCGTCCAAGGCGGCGGCGTTGGCGGCGGGCATCCGCGTGAAGCTGTTCTGCACGGCCCTGGCGCTGATGGTGGCGATCCCGGCGCTGTTCCTGTTTTTCATCTTCAACTCCCGCCTGAGCGTGATCATCGCCGACTGCGAGGCGCTTTCCGAGGAGTTCCTGCACGACGCGCTGCTGATCAAGCGCAACGGCGGACCGAAGGAAGATGAACCACGGAGACACGGAGAGCACGGAGAAGACCAGGACGATGAACAGGCGTGAGTGGTGATTGCTGAGTGGTGAGTGACTGGCCACCGGCCACCGGCTACGGGCTACTGACTACTGACTACTGGCTACTCCCATGACCTTCGATCGCGAACCCTACGAGGCGATGCACATCGACATGACGCCGATGGTCGATGCGATCTTCGCCATCATCCTGTTCCTGCTGGTGACCAGCTCCTTCATCGAGAGCATGGAGCAGGACCTGTCCATCCAGCTGCCGACGATGAGCCGGCAGCTGAACGTCAAGGCGCCGCCGGGCCGCCCGGTGGTCGTCAACGTCCGCAACCGCGCGGGCCAGCCCGAGTACCACATCGAGAACGACGTCAAGTCGCTGGCGTCGATCCGGTCGTACCTGTCGGCCCGCCGGGTGCTCAACCGCGACCAGGCGGTCATCATCCGCGGCGACAGGAATGTCAAGTGGGATCACGTCGCCGCCGTGATGCGCACGTGCGCCGAGGCGGGCATCAGCAAGGTCTCGGCCACCTATGAGGTGCTGGAAAGCCGATAGGCAAGGGGCGGCGTTACGCCGCCCGGGACATCGGGCCGGGCGACCCGGCCCCTACGTGTGACGGCCATGGCCAACGACAAGCACGACATCCTCCCCCCCTACCGCCGCGGAGCCAAGAACAGCATCTTCGACGCCCGCGCCACCGCCATCGGCATCGGCCTGTTCGCGCTGATCTGCCTGGGCGCGCTGGCGTGGCGCGTCGCCGTGCGTGCCGACCTGCGACGCACCGCGATCCTCTCTTTTGAGTTTGGCCTGACCGACCACTCCGTCGAGGACTTCCGCCTGTCCGATCCCGTGCGCGGCATCCAGCCCCAGGCCGCCGTCGCCGACCGCCCCGATGCCGTGGGCCTGGTGGAGGAAAAGCCCTCCATCCACATGACCGCCTCGCCCGTGGCCAGCGACGTGCCGGTCTATACCGAGGTCATCCAAAGCCCCAACGCCACCGTCGCCACGCCCAACATGGACCTGTCCGCCCTGGCCGGCGCCAACATCGACGTGACGACCCCCACGGATGCGAATATCATCGACGGCCCCGAGGAGATCACCGTCGTCAGCGACGAGGTCGGCTATGCAATCCCCATGATCGCCGTCGAGGTGGAGGGCCCGGCCGACATCTTCAAGTACAACACCCCCCCGCCGCGAGACCGCCCGGCGCTTTACACCTTCAATCAGGGCCCGCGGCCGGGACGCAACCTGAAACTGCTTCCGCAGGCCTTTGGCCCGCAGGATGCGCCGTCCTTCGGCACGCCCGGGCCCATGAACATCAACCTCTTCGGCAGTGGCGATTTCCTGCGCAGCATGGAGCGCTCCGGCGGCCTGCGCGCCCGCTCGGCCGTCGATTCCGCCCTGCACTGGCTGGCGGTCCACCAGGGCCCCGACGGTCTGTGGCACGCCGACACGCTCGAAGGCCAGAAGAGCGGCTCGCTGGCCGACACGGGCCTGGCCATGCTGGCGTTCATGGGCGGCGGCAACACCACCCGCAAGGGCGAGTATCGCCGCAACGTGCTCAAGGGCCTGGAGGCGATCCTGCGCAACCAGAAGCCCGACGGTCACCTCACGTACCAGGGGACCAACTTCTATACGCACGCGATCTGCACCATCGCCCTGTGCGAGGCCTACGGCCGGGCGCGGGATGAGCGCATCGGGGCTGCGGCGCAAAGGGCCATCGACTTCTGCCTGAAAAACCAGGCCGCCGACGGCGGCTGGCGCTATGGGCCCAACCCCCCTGCCAGCGACATGTCCGTCACGGCGTGGTTCGTGCAGGCGCTGAAGACGGCGCGGCTGGCGCAGTTGCGATTCGACCAGGCCGCCTACGCCCGCGCGCTGGTGTTCGTGGACAGCGTGACCGACCAGGGCGCCAGCCAGGACTCCAACGGCGCCGTGACCTACATGTTTCAGGAGGGACAGAACTATCCGAAAAACGGGCATCCGGCCCTCACGGCCGCGGGCATGATGGTGCGGCAGTTCAGCGGCGTGGGGGTGCGCAATCACATCCTGGTCAAAGGTGCCGACCTCACGCGACAACGCCCCCCCGACTGGAAGAACAAGGATTTCTACTACTGGTACTACGCCACCTACGCCATGCACAACATGGGCGGCGAACACCGCATCTGGTGGAATCAGAAGATCCGCGACGTGCTCCTGGAGAACCAGTCGCGCGAAGGCGACAACGCCGGCAGCTGGGACCCCAAAGGCGACAAGTGGGGCGCCCAGGGCGGCAGGCCGTATGTCACCGCGCTGGGAGCGCTTTGCCTCGAGGTGTACTACCGTTATTCCGATGCGCTCAACAGCTTCGGTACCGCACCGGAACTGGACGAGCTGCTCATGGAGTAGGCACCCGCGGCCAGTCGCTGAACGCGCCCAAGCCGTCGGGACCATTCTCCCGCTGTCATCCGCTCTGATCGCTCTTCGTCTGCGGCTTTTCTTCCGCAGGCTGACCGGTGGGCGGCGGCTGCGGCTCGGGCTGGGCCATCGACGGGCCCTGCTGGGCCGAGTCGTACGCCATCGACGTCTGGGCGGTCCCGTCCGGCGCCTGCAGCGCCACGTAGTCATCCAGCGCCTGGATCATCGTCTCCAGCTGCGCCGCCCCGGCCGGCAGGTCCACCTCCACCGTCGTCCTGAACCGCTGCACCGCTCCCTTGTAGTTGTGGATTTCTTTCTGCAGGCGGGCAATATGACGTTTGACGTTCAGCGCCTTGGTCTGGGCTTCCTCCAGCCTCCGCTGGGCCACGGCCAGCGCCTTCTCCTCGTCCGTAACCGACTGTCGCCCGCCGGTGGGACTCTTGAACAGTTTCTTCATCCGCAGGGCTTCCTTGCACTTCTCGACCGTCTCGTGCCGCTTGCGGATCTGGTCGGCCCAGTACGTGCGCTGCTCGTTCTCCAGCCAGTTCAACACCTGGGCCATTTCGCTCTCGGCATCCTCCAGGGCGACGCTGGCCGCCTCGGCGAACTTGAACAGAGCCGCCCGGAACGCCCGTACGGCGTCGATCGACTCCACCCGCGCTCCGCTGCTGCGTGTCACGTCACCTCTGCCTCAGGTAGTCCTCGATGAGAGCGGCCTTCTTCGACAGAAAGGAGATGTGCTGATTGGAAGCCTCCAGAAACTGCCCCAGCACCTTCACCGTCGCGTTGAATGCCTCGGCGAACTTCCGATGCTCCTGGTCGCGCCAGGTGCTTTCCAATCCCGCCAGCCGCGAATGCAGCCCCGCGATCAGGCTCTCCAGATCGCTGTTGAATCGCCGCAGGTCCGATGCAAATCGCCGTAACTCTGCCGGATCAACATTGGCCTTGCCCATACCCGTCTCCTTGTGCCGCCCATGTTACAGGACGCCGCCGACCGTTTGCCCCTACCACCGCCATATCGTACATCATTCCTCGTCAGGCGGAACGCGACCCGCCGGCGCGGCACCGTGTGGGGTCGGCCGGCGCGGTGCCTGACATGACGCTCCCCTCCCATTCTTGGCCGGCCGTGCCCCAACCACGGCCGGCTGTTTTCATTTCCTGGCAACTTGTGGACCAGCACCCGTCGGGTACATTCTCTGCGGACCCGATGGGCGCCCCAACCTTGCCGGACGAGCCATGGACCCGTCACGAACCAGTCCCATCCCCATCCCCGCCGTTCGCAGGATGAGCCTCTACCTGCGGCAGCTCGAGGCCTTCCGCGCCAAGGGCACGCAGACCGTCTCCAGCCGGCAACTGGGACAAAGCCTCGGCCTCACCGACGCCCAAGTGCGAAAAGACCTGGCTTATTTTGGCCAGTTCGGCCATCCAGGCATCGGCTATTGCGTCGAGGACCTGATCGCGCAGGTCCGCCACATCCTCGGCACCGATCAGCTCTGGAATGTACTGCTGGTGGGCGCCGGCAATCTGGGCCAGGCGCTGTTGGCCTATCGCGGTTTTGAGAAAAAGGGCTTTCGAATCGTCGCGGTCTTCGATGCCGACCCGGCCAAGGTCGGCCAGAAACTCGATGCCTTTACCATCCAGCCGATGAGCGAACTGGCCGCACAGATCCAGCATCATCAGGCCCACCTGGCCATCGTGGCTGTCCCCGCCGAGGCCGCCCAGACTGTAGCCGACCAGCTGGTGGCCGCAGGCATCCGCGGCATCCTCAACTTCGCCCCGGTATCGCTCACCGTGCCGCCCCATATTCCCGTGACGGCGGTGGACCTGGCGGTACAGCTTGAGCAGTTGTCCTTCCAGGTCAACGCGACGGCCGCGTCCCTGCCCTCCGCCGCTCGCTAGGTCTGGGCCGTGGTTCCTTGCCCCTAGAGCATGTCGTCGAAGTCCGGCGGAGGCTCGGGAGGCGGGGCATCGGCCGGCGTCAAAGCTGTCTGGGCCGGCTGGCCGACGCGATAGTCGCCCTCCAGAACCGCACCGGCGCCGATGGCAACCGTCGGCGCCGTTACGTTGCCCTGCACCGTCGCCTCCGGACCGATCAGCACCGGCCCACGCGCTGTGATGGCGGCCTTCACCTTGCCACGCACCACCAGCCCGCCACAGGTGATCCGGTCGCTGACAACTTGCGCTTTTTTCTCGACGGTTACGATGCCGCAGGTCTCTATCGCCCGGCGGCTCTCGTAGCCCGTAAAACGCAAATCCTCCAGCTTCAGGGATTTGGCACAGTAGCGACAGGTAATGCTGACCGCGCGGCGGGCAACGTCCTGAGGCCGTCCGCAATGCAGACACACCACCGTGATCCGGTCGTCGCCCGGGGGCGGATTGGTCGGTCCGCGGGCCATCGTTCCCTTCTGTTGCCGAAGACCGCCGCCTCTCAGCCGCGACTGGCTACCGGCGGCGAGCCACTGCCGGCCGGAACGGTCACGCTTACGGCAGGGCGGGCCACGGCCGCGGGTCGGCCGGCCTTGACGGCATCCGGGCCAACGCTCACATGACCACTGAAGACCGCGCCTTCTTCCACCACCAGTCGGCTGGCCCGAAGGTCGCCCTCATACCGCGCACTGTTCTTCAGCTCGATACGATCCGAAGCGGCCAGGTTGCCCTTCACTTCGCCTTCGACCACGATCGAGCCCGCGTCCACGTCGGCCTGTAGCTTGGCCTCCTTGGCCACGTGCAACTTGCCCGGGGTGTTAATCTTGCCCTCGAGCCGGCCCTGCACCCGCATGCCCTTCTCGAAGCTGATCTCGCCCTTGAAAACCGCATCCGGACCGAGGATCGTCGGGAACTCTTGATTACCGTCTGCCATCAGTGCCTCCTGCACACAATAGGTTGTGCGGAACCTGGGACCAAACCCCTCACGTTGGGGGTGCATTATAGCGGCCAACGCCTCGGCGGCAATTCCTGCGCACGCTTGCGCCAGGCTCGCCCGCCGCCTTCATCGTCCCGCGGGGAAATCGTCAAAGATCGAGGGCTTATGCGCAGCCGGTGCCGCCGGTTGCGTGGCCGCCCGCCGGTTTCCTTCCGTTGGGTCTGCGGCGGGCATGTCCGCCGCCGGTTGAATCGGCTCGGCAACCATGCTCCGAGCCGGCACGGCCCGCGGACCGCTCGAAACGGCCCCCGCACCGCTGGCCCGCTGCGTGGCCATCTCAATGGCCTGCTCAACGGTCTCCTCATGCCCCAAGGCTCTGAGGCGGTGCAGGATGGCGTGATGGTCGGCCAGTTGCTCGGGGCTGGCCGTCGTCAAGTCCACCCATATCTGTCGGAAGCTCAGCTGTTGCTTGGGCACCAGCAGCAGCTTGCCCACGTACGGGATGTTTCCCGGACCGCGAACCAGATGCAGCGACGAGGCTGCCAAAGCCCAGCCGCCGGCCATCAGGAGGATTTGCGACAACCGCCAGAGAGTTTTCATTGACTCACCTCCGCACCGCCCACATCCGCCAGAACCGATCCGACCTGCGACTCGCCCATATCATACGTGCTTTCCTGAGCGTTGGCGCGATGAACACCGTCATTCCTGGGTGGCCTTGGCTGGTGGCCGTTCTTCGGCGGCCGAATCAGCATCCGGCGTCGATCCCGTCGCCGGAGCCTTCGGCACCTCGTCGGCCGCGTTGACGGGATGCTCCCCAGCCGAGGACTCCGGCTCCGGTTGCAAAGTGGATGGGGCTGACTCCTCCGCCGGCGCTTCGGAGTCCAGCCCCTCCGCCTCCAGACCAGGCGACTGCGGCGAGGGCTCCGGCTCGGCCGGCGGGGGGCCATCCGCCACGAGCGGAGTTTCTGCCGTCGCGGCCGGGGCCGGCGCCCAGGCGCGTTCGTTCTCGCAGGGCAGAGCGCTCTGGTAGAAGCCCACGGCAAACAGGCCCTGCTCCCGCTGATACGGGATGTTCAGCAGTTGGCAGAACTCCTCGATGAGCTCCTGGGCGGCTGGGTCGCGACGTTCGGCCTCTTGCACCTCCATGTGGTGCTGGCGGTCCCGGAATCGCATCATCTGCACGAACCGGCCGGTCACCTTGGCCGCGTTCCAGTCGGTGCCGATCTGCTCATAGACCTCGAAATGTTCGCAGCCGTAACGCGCCATCAGCTGGCGGAAGCGCCTCACGAGGCGGGCGTGCTCGGCACGCTTGTCCTTGGGTACCAGGTAACTGTTGGTTTGCAGTAGCATCAGCGCACGAGTCCCGTGGTCAGGAGCGGGCATTGTGCCCGCCAAACCACCATCCGTCCAGCGCCGCACGAATTCTTCGCCAACATTCGCTCGCAGCACGGGCGTGGCCATTCCGTGTGGAACCGCCACGGGGCCACGCCCCCCGTCACAACCCCCTATCGGCAGGCCTTGACTGTCCAGTCGCGGCCCCCTACATTGCCGTGTCAGAACGAGTGGCCCAACGCCCCCTTCGTCTAGTGGCCTAGGATATCTGGTTCTCAGCCAGAGGACAGGGGTTCGACTCCCCTAGGGGGTATTAGAAAAGCCCTGATTTTCAGGGCTTTTTTGATGCCCGGAATTAATTGTTCCCGTAATAGTTCCCGTTAGCGGGCGGCGGGAAAAAGCCGGCGGCGGCCCGCCCGGAGGGGTCTTGATCCTGCACACGAGCTTGACCGGTCCGGGCACACGGCCTGCCGAATGGACGCCTGCCGGTTCCAGGTGGTAGATTCTGCGGCCCATGGCCAAGTCCACTGATGATCCATTCGACTCCATCAATCCTAACCCAAGCCGCTTGAGCGAGGCCGTCGATGAACTCCAGAAGTTCTGGCGGATGGGCCGGGCCAGCTTGGACCGGACAGCCGCGTTCCCCATGGACGGCAGCGTCAAGACCGCCGAGGCCGCCAAGCGGAAGGTCAATCCAGAGACGCTCCGCCAGGCCCGGGTCTTTGCCCGGCGATGCCCGGAGAAGGAGCTGAACAAGCGGATCCAGGAGGCGATCCGGGCGGGCTGGCCGCCGTATCCGACCTCGATGGTCGCGGTGTACAACGTGATTCGACGGCGGGACCGGGAACGACTCTGGAAAGAAACGCTGGCCGGCCGGTACAGCAGCGGCCAAATCTTGGCGGCGCTGCGTGCTCAGAACCTGCCACGGGCCAAGCACCACGTTGCCGGCCGGAAGGTCCAAGTGCCCAAGGACCCGCGGGCGGCCCAGCAGCGGCTGCTGGAGTTGACGCGGCATTGGATCTCAGCGGTCCAGGCTACGCTGACAACGGTCCGGCTGACGCCGACGGCCGAGCGGTTGCTCAAGCGGAACGTCGGGGTGATGCGGAAGCTGGCGGCGGCTCTTGAGCTGAAGAGAACGTCGCGGGCCGGTTCCGCCAAGAGGGCTGGATGAGACGGTGCCCATGACGTCTCTGGAGGAGCAGGCCACCCAGCATCTTCGCACCGCCCAGAGCATCGCCGTCCACACCGGTGCAGGCATCTCAGCCGAGAACGGCTGGAACCGGACCGCAATCCCGTCGGCGGGTGCTGCCTCGTCTGGGACCGGATGTATGGCAAATGTCCATTTGCCTTCGGGCGGGCTCTGGCTGACTTGACTGTAGGCGGCAAAGCATGGGAGAATGGCTCCTGCTGGACGAGACAGAAGAACCACAGGCCCTCCGGGTTCTGCCGCTTCGCATGTTCTCTGTCGGAGTCGTCCAGCAAACACTGCTGCAAGCGAGCGGCAGAACCCGGCAGGCCTGGATACAGGACGGGCGGCATGGACTGGGTCAAGGTATTCAAGCCCCATTTTTACACGATCAACGCGTTTAACCTGATTGCCCCCTTCGCCGCGAACGACTGGCAGCTCATCCGTCACTGGCGGAGGGAGAAGCCGCTGGCGGCAAGGTTGTTCGCGGGGCTGCTGTACGTCGTCTGCCAGAGCACGCAGTTGAAGGGTATGGTCCCGGTGGACCTGGTGGCAGACTGGCTGTGGGGCCGCGGCCGGCGTCCAGCCAACTGGCACGCCAGGCTCTGGAGGTTGTGCCGATGGTTCGTTGCGTTCTACAACCGCAGCGGCGTGGAGCTGCTCCGCCTGGAACCGTCTCCGGGCAGGAAGGACATCCTCTATCAAGCCGATCCCAGGTTCCTCGGCAAGGGGCTGCGGAACATGGTGGGCCGCGATGGCCGCCTGTGGCTACTGCGGGGCGTCAACACGGAGGTCAAGATGAATCGTGCCGTCGCGGCCCTGCATCGGCTCAGGCCGGACGCGAAGGATGAGGAACTGAAGGCGACCCTGAACAGCTGGCGGCAGGACCTGCGAAAGCTGACCACGCTGGGCGACCTGGGTCGACAGAAGGGGCTGGCGATGATCTATCTGCCAGCGCTGCTGGGCGACCCTACCACGTGCAGGAGACTTCGTCACCCAGCGCTCCCTCTGGCCACGGAGCACAGTCGCCGCTACCGGGTGCGGCAGGCCCAAATCAAGAGCTTCAGCGACAGCGGCAATGTCGAGTGCCGGTACCTGAAGCCGGAGGTCGCTTACGAGGCCTTCGCCGCCAACGGCACCCGCGTCGGACGGGGCTACCGCTTGGAGCACTGGACGCGACACTTCGGTTATCCAGACGATCCGAACAAGCTCTTCTCGGTTCTGGGCGAGGCCGCCGAGAGCCTGGAGCTAACCCCCGTAGGCATTGACCGAGCAGACAAGCTCTATTCGCTGGAGGAGATGCTGCAGGCCAGTCCGGCGGTCTTGGAGACGCTTCACGTCCGTATCTACACGCCCGCCGGCTGGCAGACCCGCTGGTGCAAGCTCTTCGACATGCCGCTGCTGCCGGAGACGACGGCCGCTGATGCTGCCACCGTCCCCGCGGCTCCGGCTCAGGAGCAACTGAGCGATCGGTCGGCTTTGCGTGCCCTGGTGCTGGAACGAGGCCTGCGTAAGACCGCTGCCGATCTGGGCCTTTCGCCGCCGCGTCTCTCCCGCAGCCTGAACGGTAAGCCAAAGGGCCTGAGTTCCCAACAGATCGTCACGCTGCGAGAGCACGTCATGGGCGAACGACCGGTCGGCGGGCCGGAGATCGCCGACCGGTTCCTGGAGGCCGTGGCCACAGGGACCAAGGCGGCTTGGGCCATGGCCTACCGTGAGATCATGTCGTGGCGGGTCATTCCCGTCATCCGAAAGCCATCGGGGAAGATCCAGCCTCTGATCCAGCAGAGCAAGTTCTACGATTGCATTCCGAGCATCGCGGCGACGCGTGAGTGGTGGGAGAGATGGCCCGACGCCGACATTGCCTTGCTGCTGGGACCGATCTCCGGGGTCCTGGCCATCGACATCGACAACGAGCCGGCCATGTACGCGTTCCTGGAGTACAGCGGCGGCCTGCCCGATGCTCCGACGCAGCTCAGTGGCTCGTGTGGCCCGGAAACCTGGTACAAGCAGCATTACCTGTTCTGCTATCCGTCGCCACTCGACACCACAACCCTGATGGAGCCGATAGTCCACGGCCTGGAGTTCAAGGGTAACAAGGGGTTGCTGATGCTGACGCCCAGCGGCGGCAAGAAGCCCGGCAGCCGCTACGACTGGGCCCGAGGATACGGGATCTGGGAGAAGCCCTTGATCCCGCTGCCCCCGAAGCTGCTGACGGCCTTGTCGGAGTTCAGGGCCGGGAAGCAACGGCCGCCGGCGGCTCCACAACTCAAACTGGTTGAGAGCGTTGCTGCCAAGCCCATCGAGGGCCTGTCCGATCGGGTGTGCTCCGGCCTCCGGCCAGCCACCCTGGCATTCCTCAGTGGCCAGGTGAAGGTCAATCGCAACAAGGCCCTGTTTGACGCCGCCCGCGACCTGCGTAATCGCGGCGTCGTGCAGAGCATTGCCCAGCCCCTGTTGGTGGCCGGGGCCGAAGCCTGCAACTACATCAAGACTGACGGCATCGACGCGACCTTGGCAACCATCCAAAGCGCTTACTCGGGCTCCAGCTTGCGTCTGGCCCGGTAAGAGTGTTGCACCCCGTGGCCACCCTGAACCATAGCTGTTGCACCCTTCAATCACCTTCGACCCAGTAGTGTTGCACCCTTCAGTCACCTCTGGCGTTTCGAAACTCGCCGTAAGCCCTTGTCAATGCTCATCCTGTTTGGCTGACTAGCGAACGAGATAACGAGTGAGCTTACGCTCCCCCCTCGCTTCGCTGCGGGGGGTGCTCAGCTCAGGATAAGCACCCCCCCCCGCAGAGGAATAAGCATCCTGCCTGCTATTCCAGTCCAAGCTAACTCCACCACCACCGCGGCCACATGACAGTGACTGCCCATGGCCCCAGCTCGGGGATCCAGATGCCCACACAGCTTACCTCATCCCAGCAGTGGCAGAGGACGACGAGGCCAACCAGGTCGGTAGAGTCGGGCTCTGTGCCCCGGGCAATGCAGGGCAGGGGCCGCTCCGCGGCCCGCAGGACGTTCTATGGGCCGCGGGAAAGCACTGGAGGGCCCCGAGATGACCCAGCGGTCCCCCGCCCCTCCACGGCCCTGGCAGACGCCCTGGCGGCCAAACCAGCCCACCGGGCAGGTGCATGTTCAAATCGGCATTTGAAATCCACGCCGTCGGCCGGGAAGCGGCGGAAGGATCTTGCACCGGCTGGGTGTGCCTGCGACGATGCCGCCAATGCCGTGACGCTGCCCCCCTATCTGGGGTCTCCGGGGACGACACGATCACCGCTCGAACGACCGCTTCGCCGCTTCCAGGTCAAATCCCTCCGGCCGCCACTGGCCCAGCCATTCCCTTGTAGCCCGAACTTCCTCCCGCTCATGGGGATCCAGCTTCCTGATCTGGGCGGCCGTCAACCGGCAGGCTTTGAAGCAATCCTCGTATCCCGGCACGCCGCCGCAGTCCTCGGGCGGGAACATGCCCTCTCCGCCCGTCAGCCGCTGCACGAACCGTTCTGGCACGGCCACCTTGCCCAGGAACTTCACCCGGTGCTGCCAGTAGTCGCCATAGTCGTAGATGTACAAGCACTGCCGGCCGGCCGTCTTGAAGTACGCCTTGAGTGGGACGGTTCCAGCCACGGGCACATCTCGCTCGTCATCGACATCCTCCGAACGAGCCATGCACTGCCTGTCGGCGTCGATGAACTCGTACAGGTGCCTGAACCGCCAGCCGCAGGCGAGGTGGATCGCCCCGTGCAGCTCCTCGAAGCTGAAGGTGTGCCGCAGCAGAAAACGCCGCCAGAGCCGTGGCTGGATCTCCAGCAGCGTGACATCGAACTCAAGGTAATGGTGTTTCATCCAGCATCGCCTTCGTACGCCCAGCCTGTTGACGCGACAGGCCCTCATTGTCGTGTCTTGAAGCTGGCGTGGCGAGGAGGCAGGCTTGGCGGATTCCCAACCAACGACGCCCGTCGCCACCGTGTGCCGGCCACTCGTTGGGACTGGCCGTCCACCTACGGTTTCAACGCTTCGACCTCAAGCCGCATCATGCTCAGGTGGACGCCGCCCTTCTTGTCAGCCGGATGGTCGTCCAGGTACGCCGCGACGGCCTCGTCGAGAAACGCCTGCTGCAACTCGGCGGGAACCCGCTGGACGTAGGGCATCCATGTGGTCCGCAACCATCCGGCCAGCCCTGCCGGCCCCTGATGAACCATGTCCTTGGGCACCAGTTCCAGCCGCACCGTTCTGAAGCCCGCCTTCTCCAGCCAGGGACGGTAGTCGTCGGGCGAGTAGAAGCCCCACGGAAACGCAAATCCGCTGAAATAGCCCGCCCATCGTGGCTGCCGGGTGACGTCGCTGACTGCCTGGACGACGTCGGCGGCGTTGCCCTTGCCGCCGAACTGCAGCACCGCCCTGCCGCCCTGTCGAAGGCTGCGGAAGATGCCGGCCAGGAGCGGGCGATGGTCGATCAGCCAGTGCAGGCAAGCGAAGGAGACAGCCAGATCGAACTGCCCCACGAAGTCCAGGGACCGGGCGTCCAGCTGCTGGAAGCGAAGGTTGGGGTGCTCCGCCATCGGGAAGTGTTGCTGGGCGAACTGGACCATTTCGGGGGCGAGGTCGATGCCCACCACTGATCCACGCGGCACTGCCTGGGCGATCTGGGCCGTCACCTTCCCATCGCCGCAGCCAATATCGAGCACATCCTCGTGGCCCGCGAGGTGGAGCTTCGGCAGCACGTCCTGAGCCCATTTCTGCTGGTGGCTGGAGTGCTGGTGGTAGTCGGCTGGATTCCACTGGCTCATGGTCTGGTCACCTGCCTGCCTTCCCGAACCGCTCGGAGAAGACGATCTGGTCCAGCGACAGCCGCTCCGTCGTGCCGCTGAACTGGTCGGCTGACACCGGGTAGCCAATGGGCAGCATCATCACCACGTCGTGATCGGCGGGAATGCCCAGCAGTTTCTTGATCGGCTGGTCCTCGAAGGCCCCGATCCAGCAGGTGCCCAGGCCCTCGTTGCGTGCCGCCAACGCCATGTGCTCGATGGCGATGCCCAGATCGACCAGGAACAGGTTGTCCCCGATCCAGTTGTGCTTCTGCGGGTATCGCTTGCCGCAGCACACGACCACCACCGGGGCCTTGGCCACGAAGGACTGGCTGTGGGCTTGTTTCGCAAGCTGGCTGCGGGTTCCGGCGTCCTTGACCACGATGAACCGCCACGGCTGGAAGTTGCAGGCCGAAGGTGCGAGCCGACCGGCTTCGAGAACCCGGCCCAGCACGTCATCGGGGATCGGCCTGTCGGCGTAAGCCCGGACGCTGCGGCGGGTCTTGATGACGGTGGTAAAGTCCATGACGGTCTCCATGTCCATTCACTCCTTGCCCTCGACGTTCACCGGCAGCGGCTCGTCGGGACGCACCCCATACTTCTTCTGCCTCGCCCGACCCCACGGGCAGCCGCCGAACGTGAGCAGCAGTTCGAGCTTCTGCAACTTGCTGGCGATCCGATGGCCTTTCCTGGCCCGCGTGCAGACGGGGCAGCGTTTCTCGCAGAACTCGGGGCTGAACAGGGGCATTGCCGGGCCGTCCCTCAAGTTGCGGGGATTATCCGGTCTTCCGCGGGGCTTCGCCATGCCCACATCCGACCACGACCTCACGAAGAGCCGGCGATGCGACCGACCAGCGGCCCATCAAACGCCGTCGCATAATCGACGCCGGAGGTCACGGTACGAAGCCCGTGCAGCCCTGGCCAGTTCCACGATTGCAGCCCCATCCTCGCAGCCATACGATGCGGCCAGTGTTCCGGGGACGCTTTCCCGGGCGGTGCGGCCGGCAGCGGGGTCTTTGGGGTCGCCGCGATGGGTGGTGTGAGCGTTCGGTCGCGGTGGTCCTGCCCCCCTTTCCAGCTTGTTCGCTTTCTCGACGCCAGGTCATCTCTAACCAGGAGCGGATCATGTTTCAGCCCAAGTGTCTCTCGGTAATTTCCACGGCCGTCGCGGTGCTCTTCCTGTTCTGCTCGGGCTTGGCTGCAGCGCCCGGCGAGACCTACCTCCACTTCAACGGCACTGGCGGCATCATCGCCAACAGCGGGGCCAACCCGAACCTGACCGGCCCGTACACCATCGAGGCGTGGGTGCTGCTGGAGCCGGAAACCGCGATCGGCTCCACGCTGGTCCTGAACTGGGGCCAGGGCAGCCTGACAGGACCTGCACGCTCGTTCTACCTGGGCACGCACTACGATCAGCCCAACGCCACGCAGCAGGGACAGTTTGAGATCGGCCAGACGGCGGATGGCACGAACAACACCCGGCTGGACGTGCTGTCGCCCTCGCTGGCCCCGCTGAATCAGTGGGTCCACGTCGCCGGCGTGCATACCGGCACGGAGCTCGCCGTTTACGTCAACGGCGTGAAGCAGGCGTCGGCTCCCACGACCAGCTTTCCGTTTCCACCCGCCCCCGGCAGCCTGACCACCATCGGCGGCTACTACCAGCAACCCACATCGTATCCTCTCCGGGCCGGCATGGACGAACTGCGGATCAGCAGCGTGGCCAGGTACACCAGCGACTTCGCCCCGCCGACCCAGGACTTCGCCTACGACGCCGACACCTTAATGCTGTATCACTTCAACGAGGGAACCGGCCTGTCCACGGCCAATGCCGGCAGCCTCGGCGGTATGGCCAGCTGGACCACGCAGGCCACCTGGGCCAGCGGCCCGGCCGTGCCCGAGCCGGCCGCGATTCTCACGATCGCTGTGGCCGCACTGGGGCTGCTGATGCGTCGGTGGCAGCTCGTCCGTCGCTGAGGAGTCCGCCCGCTACGCCCTGCCCATCTTGACACATATGGACCGGCATCAGACCGGCTCTTCGCATTTTGCCTTTGATCCTGGCCGAAGCGTGCTAGACTGGCCGCGGTTGCTGGGCCCAGCTCGGGGGCGACGGGCCGCAACCGGGAGGTGGGCCACGTCGCGTTGCATCGTCCTTGCGGTCGTTGTGCCGTCCGCAGTCACCATGTTGGCCGCGGACGCCATGGCCAGTCTTCAGTTCAGCTCGATCAGCACGCGAATCGGGTTCGCACCCGCGGCAGTGAGTGGCCGCCCTCTATTGCGAACAAACCAATCGCCCGGTCGCCGGGCAGAAGGGATTGTCATGCGTAAGACCTTCGTGCTGCTGACTGTGCTGCTGCTTGTCGTGGCGGCGTTCTCCTTCGCAGGCACCGTGGGCAGGACCCAGGAGGGCTGCCCGAGCTGCGGCGACCACACGACCCTGATGGGTGTGTGCTCGCAGTGCAGCGGGAGCGGCAACGGGCCCTTCCAGTGCTTTCACTGCAAAGGCACTGGGGCCATCGGCAGCTTCACCTGCACCTTCTGCAAGGGCAGAGGACGCAGCCCCTGCAGCGGATGCGGCGGCACAGGCCAGACCAAGGACCTGTATCCCAGGTAGGCTTGGCCATCGTCAGGACTGGCCGCCGGGCCGTGCCTGAACCTTCGGCGGTGGTACTGGTCGCTGTGGCCGCCCTGGGCCTGATGATGCGGCGGCGGTGAGCCCCTGCCGGCCATGACGTCGGCACCACTGCAACGCTGGCGGGCGATGTCGGCCCGCCCTGACCCCTTTTGCTTTTCCCGCCCATCTGCCCCGCAAAATGCGTCCTATCGCCACGGAAGGGCCGTCCAAGGCCCAGGTGTCGAGAGCCCCACCAGTCTCTTTCTCAAATGCGGCTTTGATAGCCTTCCAGACGTCCGCGTGGGGTACCGGCCTCTACGAGCGATCGGTTCTGAGGTAGAATGAGGTCAGGAACGCCCAGCCGGCAGCGCCTCGGAAGCCCGGGGACCGCTGGCCGGCCGGCATGGAGGCCCAACGATGATCGCCAACCGCATTGCCGATCTGCTGGACAAACCGTATGCCCCGCCGAGACCGCGTTCGGAGGCCCAGCGGGCAGCATCGCGGCACAATGGGGCCAGATCGCACGGGCCCAAGAGCGTCGATGGAAAATCTCGCAGCCGGCTCAATGGCCTGCATCACGGCTTGCTGGCCCGCGTTGTCGCCCCACCGGCCGACGCCCGTGGAGATGACCGGCTGTACCTGCAGATCCGCCGTCGGTTGTTGAAACAGTTCAACACCATGCTGTTCACGGACACGCTTACTATCGACGTTCTGGCCGCCGAGTTCGTCGAGCTGGGCCGCATCCGCAAGATGGTCGAGGCGGTGTACCGGCCGGTACCCCTGACACCGGAGGATGCCCAAGTCTGGGACCGGCTGTGTGCGTGCCGATGCGACGTCCGCCTGCTGGAACAGGTGCGGGCGGAGCTGGATGCTGGCAATGCTCAGCCATGCGACGGCAAAGAAGCCGGGCGAGTAGCGGCTCTGGTCGCCGACCTCGTTGCCCAGGCGCTGGCCGACCTGGCTGACGCCGACCAAGATGATGCTCCGGCCGATGCCCAAGACCAGGCCGAGCTGGCCCAGCTTCGTGATCTGGCCCAGTTGCTGGGCCCAGCGGCACGGCGGCTCCAGGACCGTGCGCGGCTCACGGGCATCCTCACCGGCGAACTCCGTCTACACTCAGCCGACCGCCGACGGCTGATGTCGTTGCTGGACAGGCTGGTTACCTCGATGAACAGCTGGCTGGACGGCCATGGCGATCTGGAGCAGCGACTCCAGCGGCAATGCGAGCAGAACCTGGCCGTCCTGGCCCAAGATCCCCGGCGGCTCATCCTTCTGCGGCGGTACGCCTCGCGGGTCGAGCACTCGATCAGCCGGAAGTTGCGGGCCCTGCAGCGTGACTGACATTGGCCTGGGTTCGCGTGGCAATGGAGTGTCCCGCCCAGCACGGCGGCGACGGGTCGTCGCCATCGCTCCGTGTGTTGCCGAACCCAAAGGTATGGCTGCTGTCGTTTCGCCCTTCCCACCTCAGTTCCACGCAGCCAGCCCGACAGGCCCCCCGCGTTGAAGGTCGGGTCCGCTCGGCATAGATTGGCGATCCGGCGGCGTCCCTGATCCACCGCCTGGTGGACCGCCAGGCGACGCTCAGGCTTTCGGGGCCCGATAATGCCCGACGAGTCCGCATCATCGCCTCAGTCAGTGGGCGTCAGCAATGTCGATTCGGAGAAGGTCATGGCGGCAGTGCCCGACCGAACGAATGGCTCGCATGCCGAGGGACATGGCGATCGCGATCCGGGTTACCAGGTTGTAGGGCTCGACTTCAGTAGCGCCGCCTGAAGCTGGCCGGCTCTGGATCGGGCGGAAGACCACTTGAGCCCCGCAGCACTGGCCATGCACCAGCCCCCACAAAAAAAAAACGCGACTCCGGGAAGAAAACGAGCCCAGTAAGCGTCTATACTGTTGAGGTCGGTAGAGTATATGCTGTGAGGTCAGTTTCGCGGTTGCCAGCAGGGAGTTAGCAGGCGTCTCCGGCAGCCGCCAGAAAAACGCCTCATTCTGT